>ERZ1292645.253-Hain-H14-02um-R2-253-length-21665-cov-4_pt1 | contig 21665 bp, 20 predicted proteins | sample MGYA00564401_ERZ1292645 | MGnify/ENA primary metagenome ERZ1292645 (study PRJEB36523, sample SAMEA6512644) | groundwater metagenome | collected 2019-01-09 | study: AquaDiva: Metagenomics assemblies of 32 groundwater samples | reverse complement strand
ATGAACATAAAGATCTAGAATTTGTTATTAAAAATAGTCTAAATTATAAAAATAGTTATTGTTTTACTATCTTAAAAAATGAAGAAAAAGTATATCCTTCAGGTGCAGTTTACCAATCAGTATTGACTAGACACTGTTTACATACACCTAATGTAACTGACATTAGTGAGTACTATCACTGCAACTCTACTATTAGTTTTTTAGCAAATAGACATTTTAGTTAATCGAAATAATAAAATTTAAAATTAAAAATAAAAATTACTAGTTACTTTAACTAGTTATGAACAATTTGCCAACAGAATTATATAAAAATATTTTTGCATCTTTAAAAGTATTTGAACTTTCTATTCTTTCAAAAACAGATGTATTCTATAGAAAACTTATAACAGAAGAAATTGAGAGTAGGTTTATACAATGTAATAGGCTAAAGAATTTTTTTAATAATACTAAAGAGTTTCATGGTCTTTTAAATGAAAATTGTTTATTATCAGGCTCTATGATGATTCAATTTTTACTTAATGAAACATACAGTTCATGTGATGTTGATATTTATATTACAGGCGAAACATCTGATTTGCCTATTATAAAATTTCTTGAAAAAGAAAAATATAAATATTGCCCGAATGATCCTCTAAATGCAGAGTATAGACATTGTTCAGGTATACTTAATATAAAAACATTTTATAAAAAATGTAAAGGATGGAAACAAGATTTCAGTCTTCTTAAAAAAGTACAATTAATAATTTCAAATAATTCTACAGATATTATAAATAATTTTGATTTTAATATTGCTAAAAATTATTATGATGGTACAACTGTTTTTATAACAGAATCACTTGCTACTAAAACTGAAATTATATTTTGTGATGATATACGAAAAATATCTAAAGAACGTCTGGAAAAATACCTAACCAGAGGGTTTAAATTTGAAATTTCTATGGATAATCAGTATAGTCGTGATATAAATCATATTCTTATTGTTGACATATTTGATCAATCTCCTTTTAATATAGACAACTCTGGTTCTGATATAGAACACTTAGAGTCTGACGGAGACGACTTTTATTAGTTTTAATCAATTTGATTGGTTAAAATAATAAAATTTAAAATTAAAAATAAATTATTAAAAGTAACAAAAGAAAGAAAACTTATTAGTTATGGATAATTTTATCGGATGCACAATTGATCAAATTCAGAATATCGCACTGTATACAGATTGTTTATTTAACAATTTAAACTTGATTAAAACTAATCTAAACAGACAAATTGCTTTTGTATTACAAGAAAGATATGGTATTTTGATTCCAGATGAATATCTCTTTATTTACAATCCTGTAAATATCAATATTGATGCAACTCACGTCTTTAAACTGCCCGGGGGTCCACGAAGTCTTATTTTTATTAAGAACGGGCTTTCAATTGACATTTATTTGAGCACAGCAATTAAAGGCTTTATCTGGTCTTCAGACCATAGAGAGCTTATTTATAAGATCTTTATTATGAGAATTAATTCAGAAAATAGAGATCAAGATTATCTTTCATATTGTAACCCATCTCTAATCTCTAATATGTTTTATAATTGTAATAATTCAAATAAACAGACTAGGCTGCCTGAATTTTCAGACAACCATAACAATTCAGGCAGTGATGCCAATTCGGGCGATACAATTGGAGATGATACAGTATTAGTCGAAAATGATTATTTATTTAGAAGTGATAAATTCTTGAGAGGTAACTGTAATGTAGAGAATGTTAATTCTAGCAGTTCCTTAACTGTCAATTCTAGCAATCCTTTGATTTTTAAATATCAAGGTAAAAAAACCAGCAGAACTCATTTTGCTATGGAGCCTATTTCTAAATGTTTTGATGAGACTTCAATTGACCTTGGTAAAAAAGCTCTGTGTTTTGGCTCTAAAAATGGAGCTACACCTGACTCTAAAAATGGAGCTACACCTGAACTTAAAGCTCTTATGTTACAAGAAATAAAAGAAAAATTAAATACCTCTAATTTTGGCCTTAAAAAGACTGTAAAAAATTCCAGAATTTGAAGCCTGGTAGTCACAAAGATTCCAAGTTTAATTTAAAATTAAAGTTTTAAATGTATAACTAAGAAAGTAACTAAGAAAGTAACTAAGAAAGTAATTAGTTAGACATGTCAATTATCGACTGGGGTGATGAAAAAAAAAGAAAACAAATTGAAAGTACTCATGAACTATATGTAGTGACAGGGCAAATTTCTAAATTCAAAACTATGTTTGAAGTAATTAAAGATATCATCTTAGATGATATCAACATTGTTTTTGAAAAAGATTACATTTGTATTGTAAAAGAAAATGAAAATAAAAAGAGCATGGTTCACTTGAAGCTCGAGACAGAATTCTTTGAGTACTATCACAGTACTAAAACTCGTAATGTTGTTGGTGTAAATTCTATCATCTTCTATAAAATTATTAAGACGGCAAAGAATAATGATGTTATTTCGCTTTGTATTAAAAAAAATCAAAATATTAGACATCTTATTATCAGGATCGAAAATAGCGAAAAGAATACAGTTACAGAAGATGAAATCGTTATTCTTGATTTCGAAGAAGAACCGTGTGAATTACCAGATGAAGTTGAATATGCTGGTTCTATTATTACGCCATCTCAGCACTTTCAGCAAATTTTCAAAAATATTAAATCTAAAGGATCAAAAAGAAGTAATAAAATTGTTAATATTGAGCACATTGGTGATCAATTAATTTTTAAATATCAAGGTGATAACAGTAAACAGACTAGTAAATTAGGAAAAGCAAAAATCTTTAAAAATGCTAAAGATATTTACTCTCAACTTGACAGTAAAAATAAAGACTATCATGAAATTATTGAATCTATTGAAGCAGCAGAATTAGAAGCTAATACTGGATCTGACGACCTTGATCTTGTTGACCTTGACAGTGACAGCGACATTATCCAAGGAGAATTTGATTTAGACTATCTCATTTATTTTGCAAAAGCAACAAATTTAAATGCTAATATGCTAATAAGAATTCAAAATGATCTTCCATTGATCTTGGAATATAAAGTTGGGATTTTAGGCCGCCTACATCTACTTTTAAAACCAATCAATCATGACGAAGACTGAGTTGATAGGCTAGCATGCTAGCCTATCAACGAATGCAGAACGAGTTTACGAGTGAAGACTGAACGAGTTTACGAGTGAAGACGGAGTTGATAGGCTATCAACGAAGACAGAGAAATTATGCAAAACTAGTTTTGCATAATTTCGAAGAACTGAATGTATTTTTGCCTTCAAAAATATCATTGAATGAGTTTACGAGTGAAGACTGAACGAATTTACGAGCGAAATCAAAAGTAAATTCAAATTGAAGTCAAGTAAAAGTAATTATTTATTTCAATTTACGTTTAAAATTTGTATTAATAATAATTCGAATTATTAATACAAAAAGAGTAAAATCATACGATTTTACAAGTAAACTTATGGCATCCATTAATATAGAGAAAATTAATTCTCCTAAGAATATTAATATAAAAACTGATTCTAATTCTAATAATATAGCTATTAAAAGATCTGGAGATCCTTTTAATAATCCTCCAGTTATTAGTGAACAATTAGGGTTAGATTATCTTACAGCTGATGCAGAAGAGCCTGATTATGGTTCAGAAATGGAAGGATCTGAATCAGGTATGTCAGTCGAGTCTCAAGACCCTATGATGAGTGAAAGATATGCTAATCATCCAGGGTATCCAGGTCAAGACCAAGGCCAGGGGCAAGACCAGCAACAGCAAGAATATATTTCTCCTGAAGATCTTAAACAGCGTAAAGCCTTTGCTTTGTATAATATAAATAGATATGCAAAGCAAGGATATGTAATGTCAAGACATTTTAGTTTGAATCATGACTTAGACGAATTAGAGGGAGAAGTGATTCGTATAGAACAAGAAAGAGATCTTGATAATGGACTCCAGAATTGCAAAGATACGCTCCTTATGTTTACAAATGCAGTTGAAACCATTAATACTAATTACGGTCCTAATTGGATAAAATTAAATGGATGGTCAGCTTTTATAGCTGAAGAGTATAAAACTCATAAATATGATGATGTATTTATTAAGTTATGGCATAAATACAGTTCAAAACTTCCAGATTCACCAGAATTCTCTCTACTTTGGCTACTTGGATGTAGCGCATTTCTATTCCATACAGCTCGAATTAAAGCAGAAGCTGAATATGCTGCATCTCAGCGAGGTCGTGGAGGATATACCCAATTTCCTGGGGCAAGTGGATGTCCTGAAATGAAAGAACCTTCTAATTACGAAGATCTAATGAATGAATTGTCTGGTAATGATTCAGATACCAATTCTGTAACTAGCTACATTTCTGGAGTTTCAGGGGTTTCAGCTAGATCTGGTCGTTCAGTGGTTTCAGCAGGAACTTCAGCTTCTGTTCAAGGGCTGTCAATTTCAATCCCTGACAAAACTAAGCCTGTGAAAAAGCCGCGTGGTAGACCAAGAAAAGTAAAAGAGTTATAAAAAATTTAATTGTTATTTAAAGTAATTAAAGTAATTACTTTAATTAAAGTAATGGTATTTTCAAGACTCTCAGAAGATCTAGTTATTGAAATAGTTTGTAAATTGATGTACAGTAACTTGAAATTACTTTTAAGTTGTAAAAAGTTACATTATAGTTACTTGAGTAATAAGAAATGGGTAACTAAAAATATTATTAACAGTTACAATCTTATTTTCACAGATCTATCTAATATCTTATTTATCAAGAATAAAAAAGTTAATGAAACTGAATTAATAAGTGCTGCAAGGAATGGTATCTTGGAAAATGTTAAATTTCTGATTAAGAATGGCACTGACATTCACACCCGCGATGACTATGCATTAAGATGGGTATCTGAGCGTGGTCACATCGAAATTGTAAAATTATTAATTGAATCAGGTGCTGACATTCATGCTTGGGACGATGATGCATTAAGATATGCATCAATAAATGGTCACATCGAGATTGTGAAATTGTTAATTGATCACGGTGCTGACATTCATACCCATTCCGATGAAGCATTAAGATGGGCATCAATGTATGGTCACATCGAAATCGTGAAATTGTTAATTGATGCAGGTGCTGACATTCACGCTTGTGACGACTATGCATTAAGATGGACATCACATTTTGGCCACATTGAAATTGTGAAATTGTTAATTGAAACAGGTGCTGACATTCACGCACAAGAAGACAATGCATTAAGATTTGCATCATCGCGTGGTCACATTGAAATTGTGAAATTGTTAATTGAAGCAGGTGCTAATATTCACGCCCGTGAAGACTTAGCATTAAGATGGGCATCAATGAATGGTCGCACTGAAATTGTGGAGTATCTTAAATCTCGTCAAATTAGTAAGTCTTAAAACCTTAGATTTTTTTGATCAAAAATCTTAATTATTATATGTATTAGGATATACATTTGTTGTCTTAGCAAACATTATATCAGATGTCTCTCTAAGACTTTTATTACCAGCTGTACTATCATAAGTACCATGAGAAATTGGCTCAGGTTGATTAGTAGAGTCATATAGATACTTATGGTATTGCGTAACAGCGCTAAGTACAATTCTAAGAGCTCTTTCAATAACCAGTTCATTTAATTTAGCAATAGCCATAGTATAATCTTGTCTATTCTGTGGTTCTCGGCCATATTCAATAAAGGTTTCTCTCATAATAATAATAAGTTCAGCTTCACTTTGATTTCCAATTTCGAAATTGGAAATCTTAAAGACATTATATCTTATCAATTTTTGAATTTCATCTATATTCTGGAATGAAAAATAAAGTAAACTAAAAGTTGTCACTTGCATGACACCTTTTAACATTGCATAAGCATAATTTTTTGATCTAGATGAAATACGGTCATTTGTAAAGAGACTAAATTCATTGTATTGCTGATTGGATTTACTCCATTTTGGATCAACTGGTGCTTCTAGAATATGTAATTTAGGGTCAATAGAAAGCACTGTACTTGTTGTCTGGAAAGTACCAGGTGGCATATTAGGAATTTGATCTTGCATTAAATTAACTGTATAGTGATAACGACAAGGTATTATTATATTAAAAATAAAATTAATTGTATTTTTAATTTACATTAAATTCGGGAGGAGATTCGATATACTCGAAGCAGGTGAAGTATATGCACTTGGAGATGACATAGGTGAAGCCACAGGTGAAGCTCCTAGAAAATTGCCGTATTGGGGGGATTCAGGAGGTGGCGGTGCTGCATGAACCCCGTTAATTTGTTCAAGCGGGCTAGAAACTAATAGCCGAGAATCAGGCTGAATTCCAAAATTTCTAAGAAGTCCAGTATTTTTAGCATATGTATAAACTTTATATGCAGTTGCGGCAGCTGTAACAGCTGCAATTATATTTTTAACATTAATACCTTTCTTTAATTTTGAAACCCCAGAACTTACTCTTTTTGATTTACCTCCGACTGTTTTTCTTTTGACTTGAGTCTTGTGTTTAACTACCGAGTGTTTCTTAGCTACACCTACAGTTTTTCTTTTTTTAACAACTGGTTTTTTCTTAGTTGGCTTCATCACTTAACAATTTACTTTAATTATCACAAATAAAATAATTAAAGTGTAATTTAATGAAAGTAAATAATATTTACTTTCAAATGTGTTTCTTAACTTTTTTACTTGCAGATCTTTTACTTGCAGAGGTCGCTTCTAAATATAATATACATTAGAATATAAAATGACCCAAAAATAGCTGCTAAAAATGCGAAGAGTACTCTAATTGGAGTACTATACATTCCAGAACAGCCCCAGCTAAGGTAAGCGGCAACTACTGCAATGAATAATTTAATAAGTAGCATAAGTACACTTATACCTTCATTTTCAGAACTGTCAAAAATATTCAAGTTAAATTGTGATGGTGAAAAGGGCTGAGTTCCACTGGCTTCAGTTAGGCCTTGTACTTCGCCCAGGTCAGCCATCTTTTCTTTTTTCTTAGAGGCTTTATGTAAAATATGAAGATCCATGGGTAATTAACGAGTAATTCTTTATAATTATTACCTATTAAAAAAATTAATTACACTTGTTTTATCTTACTGCAAATAAAGTCTGAATCTATATAAATACGATGGTCTATCATTTTCTTTAATTCCTCATTGTGACTAATAATAAGTACATTTGTGTAGTGAGCTCGTAAAATACTAAAGAGTTCTTCTATTTTATATACATTTTCTCCTGATACACAATCAAATGCTTCATCAATTGCAAAGAATTGGATCTTATCACTAAATTTATAGGTATCAAGTGTGATTTTGAGACAGACATTAATAATGAATTTCTCAAATCCTGAAGTGTGCTCAATACCGAGAATAGCTCCATTTTTCTTTACCAGAATTTCCCATCCTGAAGACTCTTCATTTACTAGGAGTATATACAATCCAATTAACTTATAGATTAAGATATTAGCTTCTAATTCTATCTTTTTCATAGTATCAACTAAAATCATTTTAGGTAATGAACGATCATTTATAATACCTTTATAAACTTTGTATAATTTTTCTTGAGCTTTAAGTACTGTAATAGATTCTTTTAAAATGGTACACTGGGATGTTAGTTCAAGTTGTGTAGTATACCCTAGTTCTAATTTAATTAGTTTTTTATTGATAGTAAGGTGGTCTTTTGTTAATAATTCTTTTTTATTTTTAAGATCTACTCCAATTTTTTGATAAATTAATTTCTTTTTAATATTGTCTTCATTCTTGAAGTATGCTTCCATCAGGTCCAAAGTAGCGCTTAATTCTTCTGAATCTTTAATTAACTTCAATTTGTTTAACTTGACAATGGTACTGTCTAGTTTTGTTATCAAATGATACTTAATTTTACCTTGAATTACATCAATTTTACTTTGTATTTCTTTATTAGTCTTTAGATCTGCTTGGTAACTTTCCCATGAATTCAATAATACTAGATCCTGGATATACTCTGATGAATTCATTTGTTTTAAATAATGAATTAGTTCATCATAAAGATCCTTTGGTATAGCAATGGTGTCTTGGTATCTATTAAGATCATTATAAGAAAGCAAGTCTTCTGTTAGGTCAGTACTCTGAATGTAGTTCTTTTTTAATACTTTTGCATATTTAGCTTCTGAGATAGCTTTACTAATAGGAACTTTACTATTAATTAATACATTTAATTCTGTCTGTAGATCTTTTAAATTTTCATCATTAATAATAAAGTGATTTACATTCAGGTCACTTAAATTCTTTATCTGTGATTTTAATTCTTTTACTGAATGTCTTAATTCGAATAAATTACTATTACTACCGCTAGCCTCTATTTCAGGGTGAAAACTTGCTCCAGGAAATTGGGTGTATTCTTCACGGTCAAGATCATCAATAATACTATTGTACTGATCTGTTAATTTTACATAAGTTTCTTTTGAATAAATTGTATCTGAATCTTTTAAAGCTCCTAATTCTATTTCATTTTGGATATTAAGATCAAGTTCATTTGAGATAATATCCATTTCATTCAGGATAGAATTCAAATTAATTTTTAGTTCTTCAATTTGAACTGTGATATCGTTAAGTTCTTCTGTGGTACAACATTTAGTATTAGAAAGTAACCCTTCTTTAATAGACAATTCGGTAGTTAAATGACGGTGACGCTTAAGAATATCAGAATACATTTCAGAATACATTTGAAGATTAAATAATTCCGATAATTTACTACTCATCTCAGTATTAGTCATACTTAGAAGTGAAATGTAGTGCGTATAGCTCATAACATTCGTTAAAATAAAAGCTTCTTTAGTAGTTAAATTTAAAGTAGAATGAATTTTATCCATAGTATTATTCTTATTTGAATCTGTAAGACAAATAACTTCTTGGGTTTCTGACTCGCCGATACTTTCACCCTCACCGGTACCGTCTCGACTTCCATCGCCATTTACTTGATAAAAATTGACATGATCTTCCATGCTCATATTATCTTTTCTCTTTTTATTCTTGCCTTTTCTTTCTATGATAAAACAAACGTCTTTACCTGAACTAGTACTCCCACTTCCATTATTTTTCATTTTAATTTTCATCTGAATAAAAAAATCATTTGCATTATCATTTATAATATTACGATTTTTATAACTTTTAGATTTAAAAACATTTCCAAATAAACAATAAATAATGATATTAAAGATACTGCTTTTACCCATAGCATTATTACCTAAGATACCAATAATACCTGGAGTATCCTTAAATGAAATTGTATTAAGAACGTCTCCTCCATAAATGAAAACATTTTTAAATGAAATTTCAGAAATAGCCCATGAATTGGCACCTCCATTTTCTTTCTGCGCGTTTACACTAGCGTCATTTGCGCTGTATCCTTTCAATGTTTTTTGATGTAACGCCATCAATTTTTCTTGAAAATCTTCAGGGTATTCCGAACAGCATTTCTTGAATAAATTAAGACTGTAAGTTTGATGATCAATAAAAATCGTCTCGGGGACTAAAGCACTCTCAATTTTATTTTTTTGTGTAACTAAAATTTCTTTTGCAAAACCTTTAATTTCAGTAAATTGTGAAATTTGTTTTTTTAGATTGTCAAGATCAAGATCTTCAAGATAATTATGAAATAATTTAATATAAGAATACTTTGTAAATTTAAAAGAACTTAAGTCTTGACCTCCAATTGTCAATTGCCCATTTATTAAAATGACAGTTAAGTACCTGTATTCATTTTCTATTTCTAAAAAGGTCGCTTCCCAATGGGGGACACCATTACTATTGCCTCCTGAGTCTTTAAGCATGTTAGCGCTATTACACCCCGAGTCTTTAAGCATGTTAGCGCTACCAGTACTTCCATTCCCATTTTCGTCAGAGACTTGCATTTTCGATTTAACACGGGACTTCCATTCTAGAATGCCATGCTTTAATTCCTCTGCATGATTCTGTTGAATTAAACTTCCAGGATAAGCCATTATCTTAGATTCACCCAAAAATTGTCTTTTGTGAATATCTCCAAGCAGAACTAAATCGAATTTGTTGAAGTCTGATATCTTAACAGTTTCTTGGTCTCCTAAGAAAGACATTCCATTATCTAATTTACAGTTAGCTACAGGTCCATGATATAAACTGATGTAAGTAATTTCTGGTTCTCGAGTTAGTGGACATCTTAAGAATTTATTATCTAATAGACTAGACACATGAAATGAGAGATTGTGGTACTTGTACACTCCAGAGTTTTTAAGGAAATAAAAATTAGGGAGGTCTTTTAAAGTAATAATACCTGTTACAGTATCTAGTCTATTAGTATGTGTGAAAATATCATGATTACCTAAAATGATAATAACATCAATGATACTGCACATTTTTTCAATAAATTCATTAAAAAGAATGATAGTTTCAGATACTAGATGATCTCTTTTATGAAATAGATCTCCGCATATTACAAGAACAGAATTTACATTACCTTTACCATTAATATTTCCTTGTTCATTTAATTTATTGTATAAATTTTGAAATACTGTTCTGTACTCTGAGTGGCGCTCAAGTACTCTGATATGGATGTCAGCTGTATGATAAATCGTGTCAATTACTTTACCTTGTGCTAAAATCTTAGTATCATTTGCTAATTCAAATGACTTAATAAGGTTTCGCAGGTGGTCCTTAGTTTTACCTTGTAAATTTTTATTATTGATACCTAAAACTTTACATAAGTTAATAAGATCTTTCTTTGTAGACATCTTTTTTCGTTACTTGCTTAATTACATGTATTACTTAATTTTTTAAATTTTATTTAACTTGTAATAAAATTTAAAAAATTAAAATCATATGACTTTAATTAAATACATTATGATAAATAGCCTTCCAGCAGATTTAGTTCTTGAAATTTTGTACAAATTAAAATATGATAGTCTATCTATTTGTCTAACAAATGCTTTATTAATAGATATCTTCTCAGTAAATGAAAAAAGAATATCTAAAGCAATTATTAACAGTTTTAATTTTATATTTTTTGGAATAGATAATCTTAAACTTCTGAATATTAATAATAAGATAATTGGAAAACCATTTAATCTGCATGTAACTTCGGACAATGATATCAAGAACATTAAATTTATTATCGAAAATATAGCAACAGGTTACAACTCAGGGAATCCTTCTTTTTCATTTGTTATAAAAAATAAACACATTAGTATTATTAATATGGCTCTCGAAATCGGGGAATATCTAAGTGAACATACTTTATTAAAAGCTGCAGGTGCTGGTAGATTTGATCTAATTAAATTGCTTGTTAAAAAGGGGGTTAACCCACGTGTATATAACGATCAGGCTCTGATATCAGCTGTAATGACAAACCATTTTGATATCGTAAAATTTCTCATAGAAAAAGGTGCAGACCCTAATGTATTGCACTATTTTGCATTTGGTATTGCTAAAATAAATGGGTATACAGAAATCGTAGAGTATATTGAATCGCAAGTCAGCTGGATTTCGATGTAATTAGTTTCTAATTAATAAAATTTAAAAAATTAAAGTCAGTTGACTTTAATTAAGTAAGTAACGAAGTAACTTCAGTATGATAAATAGCCTTCCAGAAGATTTAATTCTTGAAATTGTGTATAAATTAAAATATACAAATTTAGCTATCTTTTTATCAAATAAAAGACTACTTATTATCTACAATTATAATAAACAATACATTATCAAAAGCATTATTAATAGTTATAATGTTATTTTTACTAGTGTATCTAATATCAATTTTCTGATTACACATGGTATTATTAATTTTAATGAAGACTTTTTAACAAATGGTATCAATTTAGATGAAGCCATTGATTATTATCATTTTTTTACCAAAAATAAAATTTATGCAAGGAAAATTAGTGTATTTGACAATATATCGAGAATTATGCGCGGAATGGATACTTTAAGGTACTCAACTTAAAAACAACTTTTATTCTTTTCAATACTCACAGAACTTAGTATCTCATAGAATTTGTTAATTGAATAATCTTTATTTCGTGAAAGTAACTCAAGAATTTGATCTCCAGAAGGAACAATATCACCATTTGCTTTCACTGACTTTGGTTTTTCTAAAATCAGTGAATATACATCTACTTTACGTTGAGCTTCAGGTAATGTCCTGTGAGAATGCAATCGAATAGCTCGACCTATAGCTTGTTCTAATCTACTATTATTCCATGCCTGTTCAAGAAGAATAACAGATCTTGTATTTTTTAGATTAAGACCCTCAGCGCCACTTGCACTAATCAAAATTACTTTATTCTTTCCTGAATTGTAATTTTTAATTTCAATGTCTTTTTGTGCGCGAGACAACTGTCCAGTAACTTCTGAAAATGGAATCCCAAGAATAGTTAGTTCAGCTTTAAGTAGATTGACGCCAGCATCTAACCAGTTAGAATAAACTAAAACTTTTTTATTTCCCTTAAATCCTGGTATCATACCAAGATCTTTTTTGATTTTATTTATAGTCCAATCTATTTTAGGGGAAATTAATGTAATGCTCGAAACATTTACAGCTCTACGGATACCATTCAAAAATGTAGTAAGATTTGTTGTATTCTGGAATGCATCAGGGAGATCTTTCTGTACATTTTCTTGTATTCTAAGATAATTCTGGTAGTAATCTTTAGACATAACAAGAGGTACACGGTGATCTATTCTTTGCGGGAAATCCTTATTATGGGAAGCAGTAGTCCCATCAGGGTTTCTGCTATTAGCACTAGGTCTATGATAAGCAATTTTACAATTAAGTAACTTTTTGAAACCTGCAGTCCGGTCTTTAGGGTCTACCATTTGAAATACCTTTTCAATAAGACTTCTAGAAAACTTAGCACCATTTAACAGACTCATTAAATTAGAAATTTCTTCAGGACCATTACGAACTGGTGTGGCTGAAAGCAATATGACTTTATATGCATCTACAGAAAAATCAAAGATATTCTTAAATCTAGAACTTCCAGCTCCAATAAGATACTGAGCTTCATCACAGACTAAAATTGTGTTATTATTAGCTTTAAGATGATGGTTTTTAATATAGTTAATATATTTACCATAACTTTCGACTCTGATACGATCTAAAATGGGGTCTCCTAGATCACCAGACACTTTTTTCAGTTCATTTTGATAATTAGTAATTAAACTAGCTGGAGTCAGCACAATAACATGCTTCTGTGGATATTTAGCTAATAGACATCTAATCATAGCAATAGAACTTAAAGTTTTACCATGACCTACATCAAACAATAACAAGAGACCTCTATTTAAAGGGTTTACTATGAATTTAGCTGGAAGTAATTGATAATTTTTTAATTTGACAGTCTTAAATGTCGTACAATCGTGATCTTTGATTTTTTTCTTAGAAGACATTTTCTTTTCCATCACAAATTAATTAAGTAAAAGTCTATAAGTATAACTTTTATCAAATAAAATTAATTTTATTTGATAAAAAGTAACAAAGTAAGTAATAAGTATGACTACTAAATTAAAGAAACCAATTAAGAAATTAGTTAAAAAGAAACTTGTTAGGAAGACAGTAAAAAAAGTAACTAGAAAGACAGAGACTAAGAAAATAGCCAAGAAGTCAGATACTAAGAAAATAGGTGGAAAAGTAACCGTAAAGAAAGTGCTTGGTACTGCAGCTCTAACAGCAGCTGCACTAGCAGCCTTAGGTACTGGATTTGTAATGTACAACAAACGACTGAACAAAAATATTCCAGTTATTAAAGTGTATGATAATGAAAATGGAGCTGGTGTTACACCAGCTCCGGGTACAGGTACAGGTACAAGCGCAGCTTCGCAGCCGTTACAAATGTTTGATATTTTTAAAGAGTCTCCAGGCCAGCAAGAAAAAAATAAAGATGCAATTGCTAAATTAAAAGGCGAGTTTAATAAATTAAGATTGGCTCAAGGTCCTGAAACTGAGACTCCAAAAGAATTATATCAAAGATATCTAAAACTCAGAGAAAAAAGATGTGAATATGCTTTTAATGAAAGAAAACAAAAGTGTCTTGATGATGATCTCATCAGAAATAGAATTAACCAAAATGTAATAATTGAAGCATTGAAAGAACTTGGAATTTCGATTTAAAATTCCAAGAGTTTTAAATACTAAGATTTTGGGGGCTACTTTAAAATTCAGTACTGAATTTTTAATTGTCTACTTGAAAATAATATAATTTTCCAGTTTTCTCTAAGACAAGATACATTTTTTCATTCATCTTATTTGACTCAGAAATACTGTTAACTAATTCAAAAAGATCTTCTTTACTTAAACTCATTTTAGTAATAGGTGCGTCACTTTCATTTTCACTTACGTTTTCACTTACGTTTTCACTTACGTTTTCACCGGTACTTACCTCACAGGTACCTTTGTACCCAGGATGATCAGCAAATTTGAATTTGAACTTGTTAATATAATCTGGATTATTAAAAATTGTAGGACTTGTAATGATGATGTAATCAAAGTCTATTGAACTTCCTAGAAATGTAGCATCATTCTTTAAAGCTGGATCACTTGGATCTTCAGCTACAATAATCAAATTATTCTTGATGTTTTTCTCACCTTGTTCTATTTTATCAATAAGAAATTTAAAATATGGATAAGAGTCGATGAATAACATCCAATCAGCTCTAAAACATCTTTCAGATAATAAAGCTGAAAATTTTTCATATTTATTAGTAAATTCTGGATATCTATCAAATGTCATTCTTGAAAGTAAAGTATGTCTAGTAGTATAATATACCTTGAGTTCAGCAAACATACTATTTAATACAATTGAATTATCAACTCCAGTTCCTAAAACAAGAACTCTTTTACCATTCTTGACATTCATTTTATTAAAACGATCTAGTTCTATATCAATGTAAATATTATTTTGAATAGCAGTACCTTCAACTTTAATGGAATTTGCGTCTGAGACTTCGATTTCTTTATTTTGTTCCATATCAATTTCTTTATTTTGTTCCATATCAATTTCTTTATTTTGTTCCATATCAATTTCTTTATTTTACTTTAAAAATTTAAAGCAGGGTATTAATATATTAACACAAATTAATTTTTACTTTAAGTCCTATCAATACAAATAATTATCTTCTTAAAATAAAATTTAATTTTTGATTTAAGAATTCAAAAAGTTATTCAATTAAGATGATTAAGTCTATGATAATAATGCAAGTTTTAAATTTATTTAAAACAGGAGATTCTAATCTTGATAATTTTATACTTGTAGTAGGAACATCTGTTCTTTCATGGGTCACTGACTATCTAACAGACTTTAGAGCTAAAGAAATTTTTAATTGGAAACGATTATTTTATACTGAACATCTACTGAATATAAATTCATTTACTGATGATGGCTATTTTCAGAATATATATTATAAATCTATCTTATGGTATATTAATAAAATAAATCTCGAACAAGGTCAATTTAATGCAGAAATTTCTGGGATCAAAAAAAGTCAAACATCTTTAATTACATTGTATGATGGACATACTGTAACTATCAAGTATCACGGACTTAATATAACAATTACGAAATACACTGTAAAAACAATTGATAAAACAGAAAGTAGATATATACAACTTAAAACATTTGATAAAACTATTAAAAATTTAAAGAACTTTTTATTTGAAATCAATGATATGTATTCAGCTTATCAAAAAGAAACAGAATGGGAACCTAGTGTATATACATTATCTAAAGATCTGCATTTTGGGCGTTACAGTTTAGATAACATTAAAACTTTTGACTCGATTGTTTTAAATCCAGATGAAAAACAGAATTTGATTAATGATTTAGACATCTTTATGGCATCGGAAGAAAAATATAAAAAGCTAGGAATTGCATGGAAGAGAGGTTATCTACTGCATGGACCTCCAGGTTGTGGAAAATCTAGTTTAGTTCAAGCCATTTCTTTTCGTACAAAAATGAGTATTTATATTATGAATTTAAATGATTATCAAACAGATCGTGATTTTATAAATGCATATTCGCAAATACCTTCAAATTCTATTATTTTATTCGAAGATATAGATGCACAAACAGATATTGTGAAAAGTAGATCTGAAATTGAAGAATCTGCTAAGGACAGCAAAAAAAGTGATCCTTTCAGTGAATGTATACGCAGCACCCTTTCTCTTTCTGCTGTCCTTAATGAAATCGACGGCATTAAAGGTTGTCATCGTAAAATTATTATTATGAATACTAATCATCCTGAAAAACTTGACCCGGCTTTAATCCGTCCTGGAAGAATGGACTATCATTATTCATTAACAAGATGTTCAAGACAAGTAATCGGTTTATTTTTTGAAAGATTTTATAATAAAAAAATTAGTGACTCTGACCTACTTAAAATTGAAGAATTTAAACATGCTCCATCTTTTGTAAGCAACTTGATGTTAAGTACTAATAACCCAGATGATGTAATTGAAATTCTTTCAAAGTAAAAAGACTTGTAAATTACAAATATTAAATTACAAATATTAAAATAGATAATTATCTATTTTAATTTAAATTACTTTCTGGTTCTCCACAAATAAGAAGTCGTGAATATATTTACTCCATTGGTCTTTTTGACAGCTTTTATGTAATCAATGTAATTTCTTATAAATTTATCTAAATTTTTAACTTTTTCTGTTGCCTCCCCTGATTTAAACTTATAAAATAGTTCTGCTAATGCTAAAGCTGATAATCCTGTCACAGCAGCTAAAGCAATTTTTTTCTTGTGTCTAAGAAGAACATTTTTATATTCAGAATTTTTCCAAGGCTTAAGTTTTGACCTTATCTTACTTTCCTTTCCATTTCTATTTCCATTTTTGACCATTTTTGTAATTCTCAATTCTTTACAGTTAACAATTCTTTGTAATTGTCAAATAAAATAAACGACTCAGTTTTTTATTAATTTTAGATAATTTCTCTTAGAAGTGTCATGATCGATTATTGGCTTTAAATAAATGCTAGGATATTTAATACGTGTTTCATTCCAATTGTGGATGTCTTTATTTGAAACTGGAGAGAGTTCAGGAACCCACTTCTTGATATACTCGCAATTTTTATCATATTTTTTAGATTGAAGCCAGGGATTTAAGACTCTGAAATAAGGCTGAGAATGTTTAGCAATACCAATTACATTTTGCCAATTACCTGTATTGATAACTCGATCTATATCTTGTAACTTCTGTGAAAAGTACTTTTCACCTTCTTTCCAATTAATTAATAAGTCTTTTACTAGAAATGAAGCTACAATCATTCTGACTCTATTATGCATAAATCCTGTTTCATTAAGCTCTCTCATACCTGCATCAACAATAGGAAATCCTGTTTTACCTGATTTCCATTTGGTTAGGAAAGCTCGGACCGAACCCCATTTAAAATCAAGATGGTATTCACCTTGATTTAATATATCTTTCTTGTTGTAGTAGTATGTATAATAGAAATCTCTCCAAACCAGACTTCTAATGAAATCTTTAGTTCCTTTAAATTTATAATATAACTCTCTTATGCTTATCACACCAAAATGTAAATATACAGAAAGCTTTGTACCTGGGACGCTTGGGAATTCTTTTCTATTTTTGTAATTCTTGATGGAATATGTAATCTTTTTACTAGTTAAATCAACATTGGTATTTACACTTACCTTCAATAAATTGTATTTTGCAGGTAAATTGTATTTGGTTGGTAAATTGTATTTACCAGCTGAAAGTCTAACCAATTTAACTAGCTGTATTTGTGTACTAGGTTTTCTAACTGATTCTTTTAGTACTTTACTATAAAAAGGAGTAAATTTCTTATAAGAATCACCAGTAGCTTTATTCATGATGAAATCTGATGTAAGAAGGTGGTCATGAAATTTATAAAATTGTAGATCTCTTGTTTTACAGAACTCTTCTAATTTTGATTCTCGAGCTATAGCAAAAGGACTATAGTCTCTGTTAATAATAACCCCATTTACGTGATAATCTGAAACAATTTTACTGAGAATCTTGGCACTGGCATTTTCATCTTTTACATAAAATAAATTTATTTTATTTTGAAGGGTATTTAGTATCTTTTTCATGAATAAAATTGCAAGTTCTGATCTGTATTTATTTGACTTACTGATTTGAGTTTCTGTCATAAAAAAGATGGGAATTACTTTATGATAATTCTTTAAAGCATAATTAAAGCCTGTGTTATCATGAAATCTTAGATCTCTTGTAAAAATAAAGATTACTATATCTTTATTTTTGATTGTTACACTCATTACTGTTTTACTTATTACTTATTACTTATTACTATTTTACAAAGTAAATTAAAATAATTTTAATTTAAACTTCGATTTCGAGAAGTAATGGGATGTGATCTGACCCATAAACATCTGAAAGTACTTCCATTTTTTTGACTTTTTTAAACAATTTAGCCGTAACCAGGAAGTAATCGATAAGCATACCTTTACCTGATTCACGTGATTTAAACAAGTAAGTGAAATAAGTAAACCTCTTGTTTGGAACAATTTCTAAGTCAAGAGCGTGGGTTAATACCTTAAAGTTATACATTTCTATGTCAGTTACCCCAGCAATTTTATTTCTTTGTTGTTTAAAATTGTAAGATCCAAGTTCATTTTGAACCACATTAAAGTCTCCTGAAATAATCAGCTCTTTAGCTGTTGGCCCATTTCTAATTTTTTCTAAGTATTCCTTAAATTTAGGATCCCATTCTTCGGTTCTAAATTTCAAAGTTTTTAATCCAGCACCAGAATTAGGTTGGTAAACTGCAATGTAATGGAATATATCAAATTCTAGATGAACACATCTGCCTTTAAACTGTAAATTATTACTGACATTTAAGTCATAAGTCACATGCAGAGCCTTAAGTTTACTAAGTACAGTTACACCTGATCTACTATTTTTTGTTACAGTACTGTATCTATAATTGTAATCTGGAAGAACATGGTCTATTAAATGAATGTCATTAATTTTGGTTTCTTGCAATGAAACAATTGTAAAATTATTTGCTGTTACAAATTCTTCGAAATTGATAGAAATATCTGTATCTATTTGGTATACTTGCTTTTTTAAGAGAGCTCTAATTCCATTCAAATTCCAATTGAAGATACTTATTTTCATTTAAAATTGTTTAAATTTCAATTTTAAATTAAATTTTATTTTTAATTTGAGTACCCTAGACCATAATGATGACTGACTGTTCTGAGAACATTATAATTTATAGCAAATATTTCATAAGTTCTGTGTACATCTAATGGAATCTTAAATGATATACGAAGACATGCTTTTTCTATTCTACTGAAATTAGGTATAGTATTAGAATAACTATCAGTATTGTTTCCAAATATAAATGTCGGGAATTTAAGATCAGGATAACCTAAATTTGTATTAATTTGGTGTAATTCAGCAGGCGTGTATTTCAATACTACCATACCATCAACTTCTAATGTAAAATGTGATATAAGGTCATTTGATACATTAGTTTCAATATAAAATGCATGAATAAGATGATTAAAATTCAAATGAAGGAAATCTTCTTCGCAGTCTTTACTAATTTTTTCATTTTCAGATCTATCTTTACTATCATAATATCCATAACTTTCTTTACCAGTAAATTGGATTTGGTGATAAATCATTTCTTTCATAATATTGGTGTCTATAACAGAAAGAGGATCATCAAGAATATATTTAGTTCCATATAATGACATTTTTTCAGATAATACAAGAGTATTAAGTCTATTATTATTTTTAATTCTGAATTTTATATTTACAGACTTATCCCAAGACCTTAAATCCATTGCTCCATCTTTTGGAATATTTTGAGGGGAATTAATAAGAGCTTCAGAATTTATAAAAGGTAAAGGGATATACATATACTGACCTATCTGTCTAAGACCCTTTCCAGATTTAAAAATCTTATTATATATTTCTATAGTTGATTTATTATACAAACTTGTTAGTCTTTGTTTTCCGATACCAAAACATATTTGTTCAAAGATATCATCAAAATCAGTATAATCTGGATTGAATATCTTTAACTCTAAAAGATTAAAGTAAACTTCGCTCGGTTCATCTATTTCGATACTAAAACATTTTTCTGTACCAGTGAGTTTAAAATTGATTTCATTAATTAAAACTGTATGATCATGATTCTTTAAGAAATTTTTTTTAAATGAATATATATCTGGATTACTTGATAGAAATATATTTTGTAATCCCAAAAATTGTTTATTCAATTTTCGTAAATTCTTAAAGTAAAGTTGTTTGGTATTTTCATTTTCAATTGTGATTTCTGTCATATTTAGATCTTCTTTATTCTTAAATAACTAGTTTAAAATGATATTTTAAACTTGAAAGTTTTTCTTGTATTTTTATTTTCAAGTCAAATTGTAAATGAAAACAGAAGTAATAGTAAAATTTGCAATATTTATTGCAATTATCGCAATTATTATTGTAGCACTGTCAGGTGTAATTTACTATTTATATAAAAATAATAGTAGTTTAAGATCATTTACTAGAAAACTTTTACCTTTTACAAGATCTGCAGTTATTCCAGAAAATAAAGATACTCTCAAGTTTACTGTTAAGTCTTCAGGTTTAATGGAAGCTGGAGATCCTTTTTATGAAGCATTTGGTGATATTGAAATGGATCATGATCCTATCGAATTTTTATTCGAAGAAGATGATTTAGAATATTATCGTGATAATGCTGGACCTATGCAACCATTTGAATTTCCAGAGCTTAATTACGGTACTGGAACTGGAACTGGCGCCCCAGTTGCTTTTGACGGAATTCCATTTGCAAATACCCCAGGTACCCCAGGTCTTCCAGATTTCCTACAGCAAAATGAGGGTGCTATAGCACCCTCCCAGCCTACAGTTTATTTACCTTCAGTTGATGCACAAAATGTTCATGACAGTGGTGTAAATAAATTTATCAGAAAGATCTTTAATGATATAGGATTGAAAATGGGTTCTGGAACTAGACAGGTCATCAGTAAACTCAAAAAACTTATTCCTAAAGGAAGAAATTCAGATAGGATAGGTAAAGTATTAGATCAGATAGAACTTAGAAATGCTAATATCTCTAATTTAAACAACGCATCAGAACTAGACGTCTTAAGTACTGTATATACCCAGGCGCTAAAGAATGATAATATTAGAGATATGATGTTTCAACAATTAGAAGATGCAATAGATAATGGGACTGTTGTATGCCCTACTGGTGTTGTTAACAGGTTAAGTACAGCACTGATCGTTGAAACTCCTGAGCAATTTCCTAAAACAAAAGAACAAATAAAACGTGAAATGCTTGAATCAGCATCTTTTGTTAGGTCTCAATTAGAAAAAGACTCTAGTTATGAATATATGTCAGATCCAGAACAATCGACTCGACTAAAATCTAATTTAATTGACAAATTAAAGGATGACTACAATGGTATTCTTACTGACACTGAAATCTCTGATTATACTAGAGACTGGATCGATCACATCTAAAATTCAAGTTTAATTTAAGTAAAGATTCTAATTGTAATTAATAAAAGAAATTACAATTAAATGTCAAACAAACCAATAGACTCGCAGATAGGATATCTTCATATTTCCACCCGCGCCTTCCAATGATCACGAGATTT
>ERZ1292645.181-Hain-H14-02um-R2-181-length-27646-cov-8_pt2 | contig 21688 bp, 25 predicted proteins | sample MGYA00564401_ERZ1292645 | MGnify/ENA primary metagenome ERZ1292645 (study PRJEB36523, sample SAMEA6512644) | groundwater metagenome | collected 2019-01-09 | study: AquaDiva: Metagenomics assemblies of 32 groundwater samples | reverse complement strand
ACATGTGCGGGGCGGCGAGCGTGCTCGGCACGCTCAAGGCGGTGGGCGAGATGCGGCTGCCGGTCAACGTGGTGGGAGTCATCCCCACCACCGAGAACATGCCGGGCGGCCGCGCCACCAAACCCGGCGACATCGTGAAGAGCCTCTCGGGCCAGACCGTCGAAATCCTCAATACCGATGCGGAAGGACGCCTCATCCTGTGCGATGCGCTCACCTATGTCGAGCGCTACCAGCCCGCGGCGGTGATCGACATCGCCACGCTCACCGGCGCCTGCGTGATCGCGCTGGGACATGTCGCGACCGGGCTGTTCGCCAACGATGGCGCGCTGGCGCGCGAAATCATCGCCGCGGGCGAAACCGCCTATGACCGCGTCTGGCACTTGCCGCTGTGGGACGACTATCAGGAGCAGTTGAAGAGCAACTTCGCCGACTTTGCCAATATCGGCGGGCGTCCCGCCGGGGCGGTGACCGCGGCGTGCTTTCTGGCGCGCTTCACCAAGAAGTTCCGCTGGGCGCACCTCGACATCGCGGGCACGGCTTGGAAGAGCGGGAAAGAGAAGGGCGCGACCGGACGTCCCGTGCCGCTGCTCACCCAGTTCCTGATCAACCGTGCGGGACGTAAATATTCCCGATAACCGCAGAGACGCAAAGGCGCAAAGGAAACGCAAAGAATGAAAACATCAAGGCTCTAGCATGGAAAACCTTTGCGTAGCTTTGCGTCTTAGCGTCTTTGCGGTGAAGATTTTGAAGTTGAAGCATGACGCAGATTGATTTTTATACGCACGTCGAGGACAAGTTGAGGACTGCGTGCGCGCTCTCGGCCAAGGCGTTTTCACACGGGCGCAAGGTCACCGTGTTCTGCCCCGATCCCGAAACGGCGCACCGTTTCGACCGCATGCTGTGGACCACGCCGGCGATCGGCTTCGTCCCGCACTGCGCGCCGGAAGACACGCTCGCGCCGGTCACGCCGGTGATCGTGGACTACCGCGGCGAGACGCTCACGCACGACGAGGTGCTGCTCAATCTGCGAACCGAATGGCCGCCGTTCTTCAGCCGTTTTCAGCGGCTGATCGAGATCGTCAGCCGTGATGACGAGGACCGCGCGAGGGCCCGCGAGCGTTTCCGCTTCTACCGCGACCGCGGCTACGAAATCCGCACTCACGACCTGTCCGCTCCGGTGAAGGGTGATGGGTGATGGGCAAGAGGAAATGAAAAGGCGGGGCTCGGGTATCGGGGCTCGGGGCTCGAATATGAAGTTGCCAGTCCCAAGTCCCTAGCCCCTAGTCCCGGGTTCCAGACTATGGCAGAGCAACCGATCCGGCACGATGAGGGCGACGAGCTGCTCCAGCGCGCCGATGCGCTGCTCGCGCGCCACCGCAGCGCCGCGCCACTGCAGCCCGCAGCTGCCCCGCCCGACATCCCGACGCTGACCGAGGCGGTGGACACGCAGCCTGCCGCCGCCGACATTCCTACGCTCATCGACATTGTGGCCGCGCAGGACGTCGTCCCGGTACCGGCGCCCGCGGCATCGGACCCGGCCGCTGCGCTGTCCGACCCCGCGACCACGGAGCCGGAGGTGATCTCGCGCGTGCAGGCGCAGAACCTCGAGCACAGCGTCTATCAGAAGCTCAAGCGCGATCTCGACGAGAGAATTGCGGAAGCGATGCAGGACCGCTTCATGCCGGACATCGGCGGCGCGCTCGATGCGGCGCTCGCCAAGATCAGCCAGGACATCAAGACCGACATCAACCTGATGGTGCGCTCCTCGATCGAGGAAACGCTGCGCACCCAGCTCAAGGATCTGCGCCTTGCGCTGGTAGCGAAAGCCGCGGAGCAGGAGGCCGCGCCTGCCGCCTCCGGTATAATCCCCGCTTTTTCCGGATCGTCCTCTTCCCCCTCCAACATGGAACTCGCCAAGAGTTTCGAGCCGGCGGCGATCGAGGCGCGCTGGTATCCGGTCTGGGAAAACAACGGCTACTTCAAGGCCGGCCTCGACGAAAACAACCCCAATAACTACTGCATTCTGCTGCCGCCGCCCAACATCACGGGGACGCTGCACATGGGGCACGCGTTCCAGCAGACGCTGATGGACGCGCTCACCCGCTATCACCGCATGCGCGGCGCGAACACCTTGTGGCAGCCGGGCACCGACCATGCCGGCATCGCTACGCAAATCGTGGTCGAACGCCAGCTCGAAGCCGAGGGAAGCTTGCGCCAAGCGTTGGGGCGCGACAAGTTCGTCGAACGCGTGTGGCAGTGGAAAGAGGAATCGGGCTCGACCATCACGCGCCAGATGCGCCGGCTCGGCGCCTCCTGCGACTGGGAGCGCGAGCGCTTCACCATGGACGAGGGCCTGTCGCGCGTGGTAACCGAGGTGTTCGTGCGGCTTTACGAGCAGGGCCTGATCTACCGCGGCAAGCGGCTCGTCAGCTGGGACCCGGTGCTACAGACGGCGGTGTCCGATCTCGAGGTGGAGTCCGAGGAGGAAGACGGCCGGCTGTGGCACATCCGCTACCCGCTCGCTACCGGCGAGGGCCACGTGATCGTCGCCACCACGCGACCCGAGACCCTGCTGGGCGACGTCGCGGTCGCGGTGCATCCCGAGGACCCCCGATACAAGGAAATCATCGGAAGCCGCGTCATGCTGCCGCTCACCGGCCGCACCATCCCGGTGATCGCCGACGACTACGTCGATCCCGAGTTCGGCACCGGCTGCCTCAAGATCACCCCGGCGCATGATTTCAATGACTTCAACGTATGGCTTCGTCACAAAGCAGTCATAGCCCAAGCTCTCAAAGAGGCGGGCTATCAACAGCCGTATCCGCCTAGCATCTTCAAGAAGGATGCTCGACTGAAAGACTCGCCTCTCGATGATTTTGAGTTCGGTCACCGGGCGACTGTGGGAAGCGCAACGCACGCAGACGATGCATCAGGGCTGTTGGGCAAATCGACTTCCGAGATACTGCCCGCCGCTTATCGCGGGCTGGACCGCTTCGCGGCGCGCGAGAAGGTGCTCGCCGACCTCAAGGAACAAGGATTGCTTGCGGAAGTGAAGCCGCACCAGCTGACGGTGCCGCGCTGCGGCCGCACCGGCGCAGTGGTCGAGCCGATGCTCACCGACCAGTGGTTCGTGAAGATGGAGTCCCTCGCCACAGCGGGACTCGAGGCCGTGGCGCGCGGGGAGATCAAGTTCGTTCCGGAAAACTGGACCGTCACCTACAACCAGTGGCTCACCAACATTCAGGACTGGTGCATCTCAAGGCAGCTGTGGTGGGGGCACCGCATACCGGCCTGGTACGACGCCGAGGGCAACGCCTACGTCGGGCGCACCAAGCAGGAAGCACAGGCCCAGTACCGGCAGGCGCTGCTCGAGCGCCTGAAGGCGGGCGCAAAAGTGACCCCTTCGGAATTGAAGCAGGACGAGGACGTGCTCGACACCTGGTTCTCTTCCGCCTTGTGGCCGTTCTCCACGCTGGACTGGCCGCAGGACAACCCGGCGCTCAAGCTCTACCTTCCCTCCAGCGTGCTGGTGACCGGATTCGACATCATCTTCTTCTGGGTCGCGCGCATGGTGATGATGACGCTGCCCTTCACCGGGAAGGTGCCGTTCCGCGAGGTCTACATCACGGGACTCGTGCGCGACGCCGAGGGCCAGAAGATGAGCAAGTCCAAGGGCAACATCCTCGATCCGCTCGACCTCGTCGACGGCATCGGGCCCGAGGATCTCGTCGAGAAGCGCACTTCCAACCTGATGAATCCGAAGCAGGAGCAGGCGATCGCCGCGGCCACGCGCCGCCAGTTCCCGAACGGCATCCCCGCCTTCGGCACCGACGCGCTGCGTTTCACCTTCGCCAGCCTTGCCTCGCACGGCCGCGACATCAAGTTCGATCTGTCGCGCTGCGACGGCTATCGCAACTTCTGCAACAAGCTGTGGAACGCCGCCCGCTTCGTGCTGATGAACTGCGAAGGGCGCGACGTCGGACTGGACGAAAAGCTCCCGGTCGAACTGTCGGTGGCGGACCGCTGGATGGTGAGCCGGCTGCAGCGGGCCGAGCTTGACGCGCTGCTGGCGTTCCGCGAATACCGCTTCGACAACCTCGCGCGCGCGATCTACGAGCTGGTGTGGGACGAGTACTGCGACTGGTACGTCGAGCTCGCTAAAGTCCAGCTCGCCGGCGGGAGCGAAACACAGCAGCGTGGAACCCGCCGCACGCTCACGCGCGTGCTGGAAGCCATACTGCGGCTCGCGCACCCGGTGATTCCGTTCATCACCGAAGAGCTGTGGCAGAAGATCGCCCCGCTCGCGGGCAAAATCCCCCCTGGCCCCCCTTTGTCAAAGGGGGGTGGGGGGGATTTCTCCATCATGCTGCAGCGCTACCCCGAGCCGCAGCCCGAGAAAATGGACGACGCGGCGGAACGCGAAGTGGCGCTGTTCAAGGAACTCACCAACGCCTGCCGTACGCTGCGCGCCGAGATGAACATCGCGCCCTCGCAGCAGCTGCCCCTCCTCATCCAGGGCGAACGCACACGGGTCGCGCCGTTCGTTCCTTATCTCACCGCGCTGGCGCGGCTTTCCGAGGTCGTCGTGAGCGAAGGCGCGCTGCCGGCGGCGGGCGCTCCGGTCTCCATCGTCGGCGAGTACCGCCTGATGCTCAAGGTCGAAGTGGACGTGGCCGCCGAGCGGGAGCGGCTGCACAAGGAGCGGTTGCGTCTGGAGACCGAGATCGCCAGGGCGCAGGGCAAGCTCGGCAACCCCGGCTTCATCGAGCGCGCGCCGCCGCTCATCGTGGCGCAGGAGAAGGAGCGCCTCGCCCGCTTCACCGCCACGCTCGAACAGGTGAACGAGCAGCTGCGGCAGCTCTCCTGAAGAAGTTTGTCGCGCTCGGGCGCGACAAACTTCTTTAACAAAACCGCCTGATTCGGCGGACCGCAGGCCGACGAATTCCTAAAATGATCCATTCGCTGCGCGCGTTCAATCACCGCAACTTCCGCCTGTATTTCTCCGGCCAGTCGCTGGGCATCGTCGGCTACTGGGTGCAACAGATCGCCATGAGCTGGCTGGTCTACCGCCTGACGGGCTCCGCGTGGCTGCTGGGCGTGACCGCCTTCGCCGGACAGATCGCGGTGCTGGTGCTGGCGCCCTTCGGCGGGCTGTGGGCCGACCGCGTGGATCGCAGGAAGCTTCTTATGGTGACTCAGGCGGCGGCCGCGGTGCCGGCATTCACGCTCGCCTTGCTCGCCCATCTGGACGTGGTCGAGGTATGGCACGTCATCGTGATGGCATCGGCTCTCGGCGTGGTGATGGCGATCGATGCGCCGATCCGCCAGTCTTTTCTGCCGGAGATGGTGCCCTCCACCCAGGATTTGCCAAGCGCCATCGCCTTCAACTCCGGCATGTACAACGCGGCCCGGATGATCGGCCCGACCATTGCCGGCGTGCTGCTGGCAGTGTCAAGCGAGGCATTCTGTTTTCTGGTGAACGGCGTGACCAAACTTGTCGCGCTCGCCCCGCTGGTCATGATGGTGATCACTGTGCACGAGCGGCCCTCCGCGCACATTTCGATCTGGCAGGGGTTCAGGCAGGGCGCGGCCTACGCGTGGGACCTGGTGCCGGTCCGGCTGCTGCTGCCGGTTGTCGCGCTGGTGAGCTTCATGGCGACACCCTATCAGGCGTTGATGCCGATCTTCGCGGCGGAAGTATTCGCCGGCGGCGCGGACACGTTGGGATTCTTGATCGGAGCCGCGGGATTGGGCGGAGTCGCCGGCATCCTCTGCCTCGCCTCGCGCAAGGAGATGCGCGGGCTTTTGCGCTGGGTCGTGGCGGCCTGCTTTTCGGCCGGCGTCGCACTTATTGTCTTTGCCTACTCGACCCAAATCGCGTTATCGCTTGCGATGCTGGCCGTCGCCGGCGTGGGCATCGTCATTACGGTAAACGGCATATCCACGATTACGCTGACCATCGTCGAGGACCGCATGCGCGGGCGCGTCAGCGGTTTTTACAGCATGGCCTTCCTCGGCATGTATCCGGTGGGCAGTCTCGCCGCGGGCGCGCTTGCGTCCTGGATCGGCGCCGCGCACACCCTGGCCGTCGGCGGGGCGTGCTGCGTGCTGTGTGCGTTCTGGATCTGGCCCAAGCTGCCCAGGCTGCGCCAACACATCCGGCCGATCTACGTGCGGCTCGGCATCATTAACGAGTGAGCGGTCAGCGATCAGCCGTCGGCTTTCAGCCAGAACAAACGCGGCGCCACGCGCCGCTGATCCTTATGTTGTCAGCTGACCGCTGATGGCTGATGGCTGATGGCTGATGGCTTGCTACGTATCGAAGTACTTGCCCTTCATCCTCCGGCAGTAGGCCTCGAGCTGCGGATACTTCTGCGCATGCCGTTTGAGCGGCGACTCCACCGGCGTCCACAGCACGTTGGCGAGAAACGCGTACGCGGTGGCGTCGAGCGAGGTGGGCCGGTCGCCCATCATGAAGGTTTTGTCTCCCAGGAAGTCGCCGACCGCAGTGAGGTCCCGGCATCCGATGGCGTAGATTTCATCATCACCGTGCCGTCCCATGCCGTGGCCGTGGAGCTGGGCGCGGGCGCCGCGCCGGGCCAGCGGCGGCAGTAAAAGCTTGAGCGGGAGCGGCAGCCGCGCGAAGAAAGCCTCGCGCACCCGCGCAAAGCCCGCGTCGTCGATCCAGCGCGAATACACCAGGGCCCAGTAGAAGTTCTCCTCGAGTAGCCGCTGAAACGCGAGCGCGCTCGCGCGCTCCGCGCCCGTGAGGTGCGCGTCGAGCCTGTCGCCGTAAGTGGACTTGAGGTACTCGACGATGAAAGTCGAGTCAGCCACCGCCTTGCCGTTGTCTAAGATGTAGGGGAGCTTGCCCTTGGGCGCCTTGAAATGGCTTGCCCCGCGCGGGCATTCGTACGGCAGGCCGGCCATCCGCAGATAGGTCTCGACCTTCATACAGAAGGGGCTCGCGTTCGGCAGCCCGAACGCCGGCGGGAACTGATAAAGCCTGATCATGTCGTGTTATTCCGTCCGCCGGTAATGCGCTCATCACATGCGCGGCGCGGTTTTCTGCCAGGCATCGAGCTTGGCGATGTCGGCGTACCAGCGCCGGATATTGCCATACATGCCCATTGGAAAATGCGCGGCATCGGCGTATTCAAGCGGCGCCGCCACGGCAAAATCAGCCAGCGTGAGGTTGTTGCCGACAAGATGCTTGCGCCCCTCGAGATGTGTGTTCAACTCGGCAGCATAAGTATTGAACAACTGCTCGCCGCGCTTGACCTCGGCCGCATCGGGCTCGCCGGCATTGAAAAACTTCTTCACCATGTTCTCCCAAGTGAGGAGGTTGCAGGCGCGGTTCCAATGATCCAGCTGCCAGCACAGCCACGCCAGGATTCTGGCGCGTACGCGGTCGTCGTTCGGCCATAGGGCGTTGGGGGAAGCCTGCGCCGCGATGTATTGCATGATGGCATTGGATTCGGGCAGCTTGAAATCGCCGTCGACCAGCGTGGGGGTCCTGCCGGAGCGATTGATCTTCAGGTACTCCGGCGTTTTCTGTTCCCCAGCAGGCAGATTGACGACCCGGATCTCGAGTGGGATGCCGAGATGCAGCGCCAGCGCCTGCACCTTGCGGCTGTTGGGGGATGGTGGGAAACAGTAGAGCTGCATATTGACCTCCTGTGCGTGATTGCGGAATGTTCAGTGTAGCGCCTTTGGAAGCCGCTCCAGGCAGCCTTCCCAGCCCTGGCGATGCTTGTCGCGCGCTTCTTCGTCGGCGAACTGCTCGTGCCTGAGCGTGAGCTCGGTGCCGCCGCCCGCGGCGCGCAGCTCGAACGTCACGAGCGACTCGCGCTCGGGCGTGCTCTTCCATGCCCAGGTATGGACGAGCTTGCGGTTGGGCTCGACCACGCGGTAGACGCCGCTCACGTCGTGCTCCTCGCCGTCCGGCGCGATCATGACGACGTGGAAGCGCCCGCCAACGCGCACTTCGGTTTCGGCCACCGGCACCTTGAAGTCGGCGGCCGGGCAGTACCACTGCTTCATCGCATCGGGCTGGGTCAGCGCCCGCCAGACTTTTTCCGGCGCGGCTTTGAACTTCCGGACGAGGGTGAGCGAGGGCTTTTGGGTGACCGTGTCCATGATTCTTTCTCCTGTTCCAGATAGCGGGCGAGCGCATCGAGCCGCTCCTCCCAGAATGCCTTGTAGCGTTCGAGCCAGTCCGCGGCCTCCCGCATCGGGCCGGCCGACAGCATGCAGTTGACCACGCGGCCCTCCTTTTCCCGCTCGACGAGCCCGGCGTCCTCGAGTATGCGCAAATGCTTCATGAAGCCCGGCAGCGACATGCCGTAGGGCTCCGCGAGCTCGGTCACCGACCGCTCGCCGCCCGCGAGCGCCGCGAGGATGCCCCGGCGTGTCGGGTCGGCGAGCGCGGCGAAGGTGCGGTCAAGCGCGGGCTGTGAATAGTTAACCATTAGGTTAAGTATCAGTCAAGCCCCGGTCGCTTGTCAAGCCATGCCACGGGAAATCAGTCGCCCCGGCCGAACTGTCTGCTGAACGAAGCGCTGTGGATCGGCCTCCCCTGCGCCGCCTTGCTACTGCTGGCCCGTGCGCTCGAGGTGAAAACTTCGAAGGTAAGGAAGCCGCCGATGAATGCCGACGAGGGCAGATAGTCGCCTCGATCTTGCATCAACCTCCTAGTACTTCGAACCGGTGAAGGGCGGCTTCCTCCCGACCAGGCTCTCGAGCAGGATCAGCTCCGCGTCGGTGTGGTTGATGAAGGGCGCCCTTTCGATCATGCGCGGCATACCCTTTGGGTAGAGGTAGCGCGGCTGCTCGTGGTGCGTGGTGCGCACCGTTTCCGCCTCCTTCGGGTCGTCCACCGGCACGAGCTCCGCCTCGCCATAACAGGTGCAGACGTAGGTGCGGACATCCTCGTGCTCGACGTAGATGCCGGTGCCGCGGATGCCGATGGACGCGGCCGGGGTCTGGATGCGCTTTCCTCCACCCGGCGCGAACACCGAGAGCAGCGCGCCGGTCACGATGCGCAGGGAGCTCACGACCAGCTGCGTCGCGCGCCCCGAGAACTCGATCCGCGAATCGGCGCGCACCAGGAACGCGTCGCGGCCGACGACGGCGACCAGCTCGGCGTTGTGCCCCGTGGTGATCACGTCGCCCGGCTTGACCTCCATCCCCCGCTTCGCGGGCTTGCCGTTGACACGCACCTCGCCCCGCACGCGGGAAACACCCTTTTTCACGGCGTCCGCCGCCAGCGCGTCCCGCAGGCGCGCCATTCCGAGCGCTAGTGCCGCCCCGCCCGCCGCGGCGCGCGCAAGCCAGGCTCTACGCGAGATTCTTGTCATTGCCCCGTCCTCACCGAGCGTACTACGCGACAAGCAGTGCTTTAGATGTTCTACATTTCACGGTTACTTGGTGTCCTGCTCGCGCCGTTGACCGGCCGACTGCTCCAGGACCTGCTCGACGCCTTTCGCCTTTTCCATCGCCTGCCGCTGGCTCTTGATGATGTCCGGGGGCGGCTCCTTCGGCCTGCTGTCGCACGCGGCGACCAGCAGCAACACCAGCAGTATCGGGCAGCATCGCGCCATACCGGACCTCCAGAACTACCCCAGCATCGGTTGCGTTACGGTTCGCGCGTTGAACGGCACCTCATGTCCGTTCCAACGCGCGGGGTTATTGCGGCGGCTCCGCCGTCCGCAACAACGCTACTTCTTCTTCATGAAGAAAATGAATTCGTCTTTCGCCGTCTCGGATGAGAGCAGCGCATTGCCGGTCTGCTTGGAAAAGGCCTGGAAGTCCTTCACCGATCCGGGATCGGTCGCCAGGACCTTCAGGACCTGACCCGAAAGCATGTCGGTGAGCGCCTTCTTGGTGCGCAGTATCGGCAGCGGACAGTTCAGCCCGCGCGCATCGAGTTCCTTGTCGAATTGCATCCTCATCCCCGCCTTGCGGATCAGTTATCAGTCAAACTCTAACATACGATATTCTCCGGCGGCCGCAAGCAAGCGGGGCCTGCCCCCGCGGGAAATAGTGTTTCGGAAAAAACTCGCGGCGCCGCGCGTTACGCCTGTGCTCCGGCGGTAGCGCGCTGCCTTGAGCAGGGCGCACAGCGCCTTGTTGCGCTCCTGCAGGTCGCGCGCGAGTTCCGTTGCCGCCATGAGGAGCCACGCGGTTACTTGCTTATCGCGCTGGTGGGGGAGTCGCCCTTGCCTTTCAGCTGCTGGGCATCGGTCGATGCCTTGCCGGCTGTGCTTTTCGCCCCGGCGGGTTCGCCGGTTGGCTTCTGACCGGAGAGCTCTTTCGCCGTACCGGCGGGTTGCTCGCGCACGGTCTGGCCGAAGAAGCTGTATACACCGATTGCAGCGACCACGATCAACGCCACGATGATGATGTATTCGGTCATGCCCTGGCCATGTTGCCTCATGCGGCTCAACACGTTGGAAATGCCGGAATTCTTGAAGCTCCCCATGTTTGCCTCCGGTTGCATGTTGATAGGACGGCCGTCTTTTCCAGGACGCGGCAAAATCCTAGCACAATGGGACAACGAACATAGCGGTTTAATCGCCCATCCGGTCGCGACGCACAAGCGCTTTTCGATGCGCGCCGCCGCGGCCCCGCAGCGTATCAAAAAATGCTGATATTGCGGTCGGCCAGCAACTGAGACAGGCGCGTGTTGGCCATCGCCAAGCGGTCCACCAGCAGCTCGAGAAACGCGCCGTGGAAGTGGTGCCGGCACAGGTCCGAGGCCTTGCTCAAATTTTCGGCCCGGATCTCGATCACCGTGATGCCGGAGAGAGAAACAACGCTGGCCGAGCGCTGGAACTTCTGCTTGCCGAGATAGGCCATCTCGCCGAAGCACTCCCCGGCCTTGAGGACATTGAGCAGGCGTCCCTGTTTGACAACCTTCACTTCGCCCGAGACCAGGATGAAGAAAGAGGAGCCGATATCGCCTTCCTGGATCAGCGTCGTGTCGCGCGGATGTTTGTGCCAGGTGGAGAGCCGCAGCACCTCCCACAGCTCGACGTCAGTGAATTGATGGAAGAATCCGAGCTTGCGCAGCATGTCGAACTTTTCGCTCTCCGCGAAACCCTTGTCCGGCTTCTCCTGGGTGCCGAGGGCATCCACCAGATCGTGCGCGAGCTCTTCCCAGGTTTGATAACGGTTGGCGGTGTTCTTCTGCAGCGCGCGCATCACGATCGCATCAATGCGCGGCGGAATGTCGGGTCGCAGCTGGCTCGGCGGATGCGGATCGACGTTGATGATCTGGTAGATCATGCTGTAGTTGTTGGCGCCCTGGAACGGCAGCCTGCCGGTGAGCAGCTGGTACATCACCACGCCGAGCGAAAAGATGTCGGTCTGGTGCGTGAGCGATTGCTCCTTCACCTGCTCCGGCGACATGTAGGCCGGAGAACCGACGCCGCTGAGTTGTGTGGTCTCCGTGGTAAGCGTCAATGCGGCCCCGAAGTCCGAGATCTTGATGTCCGACTCTCCCGCCAGCAGGATGTTCGCGGGTTTGATGTCGCGGTGGATCACCCCCTGCCTGGCCGCGTAGTCGAGAGCGCGCGCGCATTTGTAGGAGATCTCGAGGATCTTCTGCATCGGCAGCAGGCTGTCGTGCTGCGTGTACTGCTCGAGCGTGGTGCCGTCCACGTACTCCATCACGATGTAATTCGCCTTGTCCTCCGCCACCGCGTCGTAGATGGCGACGATGTGGGGGTGCGAAAGCTTGCCGGCGAGCGAAGCCTCCGTGACGAAGAGCTTCCGGTAGCGCTTGCCGTGCTCCTTGTCCCCGAGCGCCTCGGGAAACACCACCTTGATCGCGACCTGGCGGTTCTGGAACGGGTCGTACGCCCGGTACACGGCGCTGGTGGCGCCTTTGCCGATCTCCTTGATGACTTCGTATTTCCCGATTTTCTGCATCGCGGGCGTCACGCCGGGCGCAGCGGTTGTGCGGGGAATATCCACGCAAACACAATACCATAACGATCCAACCTTGAGCGGAGACTGAAGCTCATTCCTCGTGATCTATGTCATGCCGGTAACGCCGGCGTCACGCTGAAAGGCGCGCCCCGCCGGTGGCGATCCCTGCCCCGCGCTGCTGGCTGGCGCCTACGTTCGTGGCTAATATGGCGCCGATGACACCCGTCGCGACCCAAACGCAGACCAACGAATCACCACCGCAGCCTGTTTCCCTCAGGGAAGCCTTCTGGTACTGGCTCAAGCTCGGCTTCATCAGCTTCGGGGGCCCCACCGGCCAGATCGCCATCATGCATCAGGACCTGGTGGAACGCCGGCGCTGGATTTCGGAACGGCGGTTCCTGCACGCGCTCAACTACTGCATGGTGCTGCCGGGGCCTGAGGCAACCCAGCTTGCGGCTTACATCGGCTGGATGATGCACAGGACCTGGGGCGGCGTCGTCGCGGGCACGCTGTTCTTCCTGCCGTCGCTTTTCATCCTGATCGCGCTGTCGTGGATCTACATGGCGTTCGGCAACGTGCCGGCGGTCGCCGGAATTCTGTACGGCATCAAGCCGGCAGTCACGGCGATCGTGGTGTTCGCCGCCTACCGCATCGGCTCGCGCGCGCTCAAGAACGGCGTGCTGTGGGCGATCGCCGCCGCGGCATTCGTTGCGATCTTCGCGCTCAAGCTGCCCTTCCCGCTGATCGTCATCAGCGCCGGGGTCATCGGCTACATCGGCGGCCGGCTCGCGCCCGACAAGTTCGCCATCGGCGGCGGCCATGGCGCAGCCGACAGGCGCTACGGCGCGGCGTTGATCGACGACGACACGCCGACGCCGCAGCACGCCCTCTTCACCTGGCCGCGCCTGGCGCGCGTTTGCGTGATCGGGCTCCTGCTCTGGGGCGGAGTCATGGCGGCGCTCATCGCGCATTCCGGCTGGGAAGGGACGCTCGCCCAGATGGGCTGGTTCTTCACCAAGGCCGCGCTGCTCACGTTCGGCGGCGCCTACGCCGTGCTGCCCTACGTCTACCAGGGCGGCGTCGAGCACTACCAGTGGCTCACCGCGACGCAGATGATCGACGGGCTCGCGCTCGGGGAAACCACGCCGGGTCCGCTCATCATGGTGGTGACCTTCATCGGCTTCGTCGGCGGGTGGACCAAGCAGCTGTTCGGGCCCGACAGCCTGATTCTTGCCGGCAGCGTTGCCGGGGTCGTCACCACCTATTTCACATTCCTGCCGAGCTTCCTGTTCATCTTTGCCGGCGCTCCGCTGATCGAAACCACGCATGGCGATCTCAAGTTCACCGCGCCGCTGACCGGCATCACGGCGGCGGTCGTCGGCGTCGTGCTCAACCTGGCGGTGTTTTTCGCATGGCACGTGCTATGGCCGGAAGCGACCGAAGCCGCGCCTTTCAGCGGGCCGTTCGAGTGGGCGACGCTCGTCATCGGCGCAGCGGCCGCCGTCGCGCTGTTCCGCTACCAGGTCGGAATCATTCCGGTGATTGCCGCCTGCGGTGCGGCCGGCCTGATCTACCAGTTCGCTGCTCCCTTATTATTCAATTTATGAAGGCAAGCCTGGATTTCCTGCTGAGCAAGGGCTTCGAGGCGCGCCTCATCGAGGTCGGCATTGACGGCTGGAAGGAAGCGGATGGGCCGCTCGCTCCCAAAACCTGATCCGGGGAGGTTGACATGAAGTGGGTGACACGCGAACGTCCCAAAACTGACCGCATCGCCTGCCCCTGGCTCATTGCGCGCTTTGTCGACAAGAATCCCGAGTTTCTCTATGTGCCGCCCGGCGAGGTCATGAGGGTGGCTGCGGAGAACGGCGCCATCCCGTACGACGTGCCGAATGTCGAACTCGGCCACGTGGGCGAGCTATGCAGCTTCGACGCGTTTCTCAGGAAATACCGGCTGGAGGGCCCGGCGCTCGCCAAGCTCGCCGTGATCGTACGGGGCGCCGATACCGGCAAGCCCAATCTTGCTCCGGAAGCGGCCGGATTGCTGGCGATTTCCCGCGGCCTGTCACTCAACTTTGAAGACGACCACCAAATGCTGAAACACGGCCTGGTGGTCTATGACGCACTGTATGCGTGGTGCATGGAGCAAACGAGCGGTGAGCGGTAAAAATGCGTAGGGTGGGCGCAGCCCGCCGCGTGATCTTGCCCAATGGTGGGTTTCACCCACCCTACGTGCTGTTCTCCATTCACTGCTTTTTGGCTTCCTTCCGCAATTCCTCGTCGAGCTGGCGCAGCTCCCTGAGCCGCGCCTCGGCGCTCGAGAGCTGATAGAAATCGCCGTCGCCGCTTTTCAGCCCGATCTGCAGTTGTTCCACCGCCGCGGTTACATTGCCCATGCGCGTGTAGGCCTCAGCCTGCGCGCGGTGCTGGGCCAGGCGCTGGTTGAGCGCGGCATAGCTGCGCGCCTGCAGCAAGTACAGCCGGTAATCGTCGGCAATCACCTGCAGCCGCCCCTCGACAAACTGCAGCGCGGCTTCGGGCTGACGTGCCTGAAGAAGCGCGTTGGCGTAGTCGTAGCCGAGGGCGCGGTAGGCAGGATAGGTCTTCAGTGCCTCGCGGTAGCAGGCGAGCGCCGCCCCCGGCTCGCCCGCGCTGTACGCCAGTGCGCAGGCGAGCGTCTCGACGATGGGGCTAGCCGGCACGAGCTTGCGCAGCGCTTCGAGCTCCTTGCGCGCCCGCGCGTAGTCTTTGACGCGGATCAGGCTTGCTGCAAGCCCGTAATGGCTCGCCGACTCGCTCAGGAACTTGCGATCGGCGAGACTCGCCTCGAAGAAGGCAACCGCCTCGCGCGGCGGGTCGAGTTGCGCCTTGAGCTTGGCACGGATCAGCTGGAATTCGAGGCTGTCCAGCACCTGCCGGTAGGGCAAGCTCTGGGTACGATTCTGCAGGTCTGCGATGCGCTCGAACGTGAGCGGGTGGGTGCGCAGATACGACGGGGCGCCGGTTTCATGGACACGGGTGGCGCGCTGCAGCCGCTCGAAGAAGCCCGCCATCGCCCGCGGATCGAAGCCCGCCTGCTCCAGGACCTGCAACCCGACGCGATCAGCTTCGCGCTCATTGTCGCGCGTGAAATTAAGCTGACCCTGAACCACGCTTGCCTGCCCGAAAGCAATGGCCGCCTCCGCTGCCTGTGAGCTGACGCGCGACAGCAGGATCGCCGCCGCCAGCGCAGCAAGCGAGGTGACTTGGCTCTGCTTCTGCTGCGCGATCATGCGCGCGATATGGCGCTGGGTGACGTGCGCGATTTCATGGGCGAGCACGCCCGCTACTTCGGACTCGCTCTGGGCGGTGAGAATCAGCCCGGTGTTGACGCCGACGAATCCGCCGGGCAGCGCGAAGGCGTTGATCTGTGGGTCCTGGATCAGGAAAAAGTCGAAATCCTGGCGCGTGTCCGGGCTGCGCGAGGCGAGCCGGTTGCCCAGGCTGTTGACATAGTCGGTCGCTTCCGCGTCGTCGAAGTAGCTGCGATCGGCGCGGATTTCGCGCATGATGCTCTCGCCGAGCCGCCGTTCCTGCAGCGGCGAAAAGCCCGCCTGCGCGACCTCGCCCAGGTCGGGCAGACCGTCGGCGAATACGCGCGGAACGGCGAGCAGGAGCAGCGCGAGAAATAGACGCAAGCGCATGATGCTATGATAATTCGATTGCGCGGGAGTTCCTACTTCGATCCGCGCGCGGCATGCACGGAAAACGCACCGTGAAAAAACTCACCCACTTCGACGCGCGCGGCCAGGCGCGCATGGTTGACGTCGCAGCCAAGGGCGAAACGCAGCGCATCGCGCGCGCGGCCGGCCGCATCCGCATGCGGCCCGCGACGCTCAGGCAGATCATCGCCGGCAGCGCCAAGAAAGGCGATGTGCTGGGGGTGGCGCGCATCGCCGCGATCCAGGCCGCCAAGCGCGCCAGCGAACTGATCCCGCTCTGCCACCCGCTCGCACTCACGCACGTCAACGTGGACTTCACGGTGAACAGGAAGGCGAGCGCCGTGGAATGCATGGCGACCGTCGCCACCGTCGGACGCACCGGAGTCGAGATGGAGGCCCTGACCGCGGTCGCGGTCGGATTGCTCGCGATCTACGATATGTGCAAAGCGGTCGATCGCGGCATGCGCTTCGAGCACATACTGCTGCTCGAGAAAAAAGGCGGCAAATCGGGGCACTGGTCGGCAAAGCACGCTCCAAAGCGCGGTTGAGCGTCTGCCGCTGTGCCCGTGAGCAAGCATGCGCAGCACTGAAGCCAATGAGGATTTTCCTCGCCGAACACGGTCTTACCAGTTGATGGACAGGGCCAGGAATGTTGGCTAGCATTGGCTTCCGTAAGTAGCAGCTAATATTCTCATCGAACAGCCCGGGGCGACAACTGCGCGCGCCGGCATCAGACGGTGACGGAGGAGTGTCTATGAATACGTTGCGCAGATCGTTCCTGAAGCTTGCCGGCGGTGTGGGCACGCTCGCGGCAGCCGGTGCCGCAGGCCTGCTCGAGTCGACCCAAGCGTGGGCCTCGAACTGGAACAAGGCCGGCTTCGAATCGAAGGCGGTTGCCGATGTCTTGAAGGCGTTGGGCGCTTCCAGCCTGATCGAGAGCAAAGACATCGTGATCACGGCGCCCGACATCGCGGAAAACGGGGCGGTGGTGCCGGTGGCGGTCACGAGCAAGATCCCGAACACGGAGAGCATCTCGATCATCTCGGAAAAGAATCCGTTCCCGCTCGCTGCAACGTTCGACGTCGCGAGCGGCGGCGACGGCTACGTCTCGACCCGCATCAAGATGGGCCAGACCTCCAACGTCTGGGCGGTGGTAAAAGCGGACGGGAAGTTCTTCACGGCAAAGAAGGAAGTCAAGGTCACCGTCGGCGGCTGCGGTTAACACGCGACGCACACCGTCACGGCACGACGCAGAGAGGAAATTAGCATGGCTGAACCGATGAAAATCCGCGCCACGCTGCAGGGCGATGTCGCCGACGTGCGCATTCTCATGTCGCACCCGATGGAAACCGGCCAGCGCAAGAACGATAAGGGCGAGATCGTGCCGCTACACTTTATCCAGAGCGTGGTGGTGACCCACAACGGCAAGACGGTGCTCGACGCCCAGTGGAGCCAGGCGGTATCGCGCAATCCTTTTCTCGGCCTGCGCGTGAAGGGAGCCAAGGCCGGCGACAAGATCAGCGTCACCTGGGTGGACAATAAGGGCGACAAGCGCACCGACGAAGCCACGGTGGCCGCGGCTTCATGACGCTGCGGGCCCCCGGTCATCGCCACCACAAACCTGAGGAGGGAAACATGCCGAGAACACGAAGCGGCATTACCGCATTCGCTGTCGCGTGCCTGACCATTTGTGGCACGGTGCTGGCGCAGGGAAAGCCCGACGACGGGCTGGCCGTCGGGCGGCAGATGCTCGCCGAGGATAATCCGGGCGACCTGTGGATAGACCGGGGCGAGAAGCTCTTTTACGAAAAGCGGGGCCCCAAGAAAGCCTCACTGGAGAAGTGCGACTTCGGCCTGGGCCCCGGGAAGCTTGAAGGCGCCACCGCCCAGCTGCCGCGGTACTTCCCCGACACCGGCCAGGTACAGGACCTGGAGTCAAGGTTGCTGACCTGCATGGTTGAACTGCAGGGGTTCAAACGCGAAGACATCGTCAAGAGGGCGATTAGTCCCGCGGGTAGCAGCGGCTCCGATGTGGAGGCCCTGGCGATCTACATCTCTTCCAGATCGAACGGGATGAAGATGAACGTCTCGCTAAGCCATCAGAAAGAGTACGACATGTACAAGGCGGGCGAGTACCTCTTCTATCGGCGCAGCGGTCAGACAGACTTCGCGTGTATTCAGTGCCACGGCGAAGCCAACAAGCGCATCCGCCTCCAGGACTTGGTGCATATGACCGACAAAAAGCAAATACAGGAGGTCGTCTCGAGCTGGCCCGCGTATCGCGGCGCGCATTTCGTGGTCCGAACCATGCAGTGGCGGCTCTACGACTGCTTCTGGCAGATGCGGCTGCCCGAACTAAACTATACGTCTGATGCGTCAATCGCGTTGACCACCTATCTCCACTATCAAGGCAATGGGGCCGTGATTCGGGTGCCTGGATTCAAGCGCTGAGGAAGAGAGGAAGACCAAAATGAAAAAAGCATGGTTCAAGTGGGCGGCGCTCAGCGTCCCGGCGCTGATTGCCGCGGGCTGTGCAACTTTTCCCGATCAGGCGACGACGCGTCAAATCGCCGAGAAAATGGTGAGCGAAAGCTACTCCGCACCGACGCCAGCCTTGCTGAAGCGCCTCGTGCAGGACAAGTCGCAGCAGATCTGCAGCAAGATCGGGGATGCCAAGCTCACGCAGGAGGAAGCGGCCGAAGTGGTCAAGCTGGCGCGCGCTTCCATCCAGTATCCGGAATCCGGGCAGCTCGTGGGCGACTGGAAGGTCGGCGACAAGCTCGCGCATGACGGCGCCGGCGACCGTATCCAGTTCGGAAGGCTCGAGAAGCGCAAGGAGAACGGCGGGCTCTGCCAGAACTGCCATGCCCTCGCTCCCGGAGAGATCAACGTGGGCAACGTGGGACCGAGCCTGACGGGTTACGGCCTGCAGCGCGGCAACTCCGAGGCGGTCGCGAAGCTTACCTACGAGCGGATCTACAACGGCTGGGCCTACGCTCCCTGCTCCAACATGCCGCGGCTCGGGGCAACCGGGCATCTCACGCCCGAGCAGATCACCCACGTCGTGGCGTACCTGATCGACCCGGCGTCACCGGTGAACAAGAAATAAAGCGGGCGTCCGGGACGCCGCTTTATTTGCGCATGTTGGAACGGACGAAACAGCCGCCGTTCAACGCGCGCCAAGACTGACGCGCCTGCGGGCAGACCGGGGAAGGCCGGGTGCTTTGCCTCATTTTGCCGGAATCACTTTCTTGTTCGGATTGAGACTCGGCCATGTCCATCACACGGCGCGAATTCCTGCAGATGCTGGCGGTGGCGGCAGCTTACGGCCTGCCGCTCACCGAGCGCGCGGGTGCCGCGGCCCTCGCCGACGGCTTCTACGACCTGCACAAATTCGGCAGCAACGTCACTCTTATGCACTTTACCGACTGCCACGCGCAGTTGCTGCCGGCCTACTTCCGCGAGCCGGACGTGAACCTCGGCGTCAACGAAGCCTGGGGCAAGCCACCGCACCTCGTCGGCGAGGCGCTGCTCAAGCACTTCAAGATCGCCCCGAAATCGCGGCTTGCGCATGCATTCACCCACCTCGACTTCGAGCACGCCGCGCGCCGGTTCGGCAAAGTCGGCGGATTCGCACATCTCGCCACGCTGGTAAAACGGGTGCGCTCCCAGCGCCCGGGAGCGTTGCTGCTGGACGGCGGCGACAACTGGCAGGGCTCGGCTACTTCGCTGTGGACCAAGGCTCAGGACATGGTCGACGCTTCCAGGCTCCTTGGCGTTGACGTGATGACGGGCCACTGGGAGTTCACGTACGGTGCCGAGCGCGTCAAGGAGGTGATTGCCAGAGACTTCGCCGAGAAGATCGAGTTCATCGCCCAGAACGTCAGGACCGCCGACTTCGGCGACCCGGTGTTCAAGGCGTACGTGATGCGCGAGGTGAACGGCGTCCCGATCGCAATCATCGGCCAGGCGTTCCCCTACACGCCGATCGCCAATCCCAGGCACTTCGTGCCGGAGTGGACCTTCGGCATCCAGGAAGAAAACCTGCAGAAGGTGGTGGACGAGGCGACCAGGAAAGGCGCGCAGGTCGTAGTGCTGCTCTCGCATAACGGCATGGACGTCGATCTGAAGCTGGCCTCGCGCGTTACCGGCATCGACGTCATCCTGGGGGGGCACACGCACGATGCGGTGCCGGCTCCGGTGCTCGTCAAGAACCCGGGCGGCACCACGCTCGTCACCAACGCCGGATCGAACGGCAAGTTCCTGGCCGTGGTCGACCTCGACGTGCGCGGCGGCAAGGTCAAGGGCTTCCAGTACCGGCTCCTGCCGGTGTTCGCCAACCTGCTCGAGCCCGACAAGGAGATGGCGGCCCTCATCCTAAAAATCCGGGCCCCCTACGAGGAGCAGCTTAAGGAAAAGCTCGCGGTCACCGAGGCGCTGCTCTACCGCCGCGGCAACTTCACCGGCACCTTCGACCAGGTCATCCTCGACGCGCTGATGGAAGTGAAAGGCGCGGAGATCGCGTTCTCGCCCGGCTTCCGCTGGGGCACGACGATACTGCCCGGGCAGACCATCAACCTGGAGCACGTGATGGACCAGACCGCGATCACCTATCCCTATACCACGGCGAGCGATCTCACCGGCGAAACAATCAAGAACCTGCTCGAAGACGTGTGCGACAACCTGTTCAATCCCGATCCCTATTACCAGCAAGGGGGCGACATGGTGCGCGTGGGTGGCATGCACTATACCTGCGATCCGACGCGCACGATCGGCAGCCGCATCAGCAACATGACGCTCAAAGGCAAGCCGATCGAGGCCGGCAAGACTTACAAGGTCGCGAGCTGGGCGCCGGTCGCCGAGGGTGCGAGCGGCGAACCGATCTGGGAAGTCGTTGCACAATATCTGCGCGTGAAGAAGGTGGTGCGCACAGTCAAGCTCAACCGCCCGACGCTCACCGGCGTGCGGGGCAACCCCGGCCTCGCCTAAGACCCGCATGGGGCGCAGATCCGGCGCGCAATACCTGGCTAACGAGACCGGTGGATGCCCTGTGCTATGACAAACGAGGCGTTCGCGCTAGGCTCTCATAACCGCGTGGATCCCGGCGCCGTATGAAAGTGACCGTTTCGTTCGATCAGGCCCTCGATACCGCCTTCAAGTATCAGCGCAGGGGGCTCCTCCAGGAGGCCGAAGCCGTGCTGAGGAAACTGGTCCAGGTAAAGCCCGGCCACGAGGTGGCGAACGACACGCTGATGCTGGTGCTTTACCGCCAGGACAGGTTCGACGAAGCGATGGCGATGTACCACGAGGCCATCCGGCGTGGCGCGTACCCCTGCGATCCCGTCTACGACGCCCTGTATGCCCGGGCCCTGGTCGCGACGCAGAACTGCCCGTCGCCGTTAAAGCGACGCGTGCGATTCCGCAACCTGGTTGATTGGGTGTCCCGGACGCTCGACCTCGACGGCTGCACCGCGGAATGCGGGTGCTATCGAGGCATGTCCTCGCACCTCATCCTCAGCAGGCTCAGGCTGCACGATCCGGCATTCGCCGGTCGCGGGCATCACGTGTTCGATTCCTTCCAGGGCCTGAGTGCGCCCACCGTCGAGGACGAGGTGAATGACGATGATCCGAACGCCGACTCGATCAGATTGATGAGCCAGCCGGGATCGTTTCGCGCTTCACTGGCGGAAGTCAAACAGGCGCTCGCCGAATTTCCCGGGGTCGAATACCATCCGGGCTGGATTCCGCTTTCGTTCGGCGGCCTGCCGGAGCGGAAGTACCGCTTGGTACACCTCGACGTGGATCTTTACGATCCGACGCTCGCCGCGCTGGAGCACTTCTACCCGCGCTTGTCACGCCAGGGCGTGATCGTCTGCGACGACTATGGCTGGCCGGGGGCGCGCAAGGCGATCGAAGAGTTCTGCGCGGAGGGCGGAATATCCTTCTCGGCGACCGAGCACCAGCAAGCCGTGCTGGTGCGGGCGTGACTGCGGCGCCCTCGGCCGGGCGCTAACGGCAATCCGGCGCAAGCCGCGCCGGATTCAATGACGGCATTC
>ERZ1292645.251-Hain-H14-02um-R2-251-length-21887-cov-7_pt1 | contig 21887 bp, 17 predicted proteins | sample MGYA00564401_ERZ1292645 | MGnify/ENA primary metagenome ERZ1292645 (study PRJEB36523, sample SAMEA6512644) | groundwater metagenome | collected 2019-01-09 | study: AquaDiva: Metagenomics assemblies of 32 groundwater samples | reverse complement strand
TCACTTTACATGACTTGAGGGAAGAACAGGGGTTCAACTGCCGTTTTTAGGATAATGAGTCTTATCTCCCTTTTTTCCAGGTGATTAAATAAGATTACCTTGTCAATCCTGTTTATGAACTCCGGGCGAAATGTCTGGCTCAAAGTTCTATGCATCTCTTCAGTATCCCTTCCCTTTTCAGATTCGGAATCGGTTTTTTCAGACCGAACAAAACCGAATACTTCTGTTGTTCTTAGAGTACTTCCAACAATATTTGAAGTCATTATTATAACAGTATTAGTAAAGTCTACCCTTCTTCCCTTTGAATCTGTCAATCTCCCCTCATCAAATAACTGAAGAAAGAGATTGCAAATATCAGGGTGGGCCTTCTCTATTTCATCAAAGAGGACGACCGAATAGGGATGGGTCCTTACAGCCCCTGTTAACTGTCCTTCATCTTCATGCCCTATATATCCTGGCGGGGCACCTATAAGTTTTGATACCGTATGCTGTTCCATATATTCAGACATATCAAACCTGATCATCCTCTTCTCATCGTCAAAGAGGAACCCTGCCAGGGCCTTTGCCAGCGCCGTCTTTCCTACCCCTGTAGGGCCTAAGAATAGAAAAACCCCGATAGGGCGGTTAGGACTCCCCAATCCTGCCTTTGCGGACCTTATGGTATTGGCCACTGCCCTGATCGCCTCTTCCTGACCGATTACCCTTTTACCCAATGTTTCTTCTATCTTAAGGAGCATCCCTATCTCTCCCTCGGTCAGCTTTTCTATAGGTATTCCAGTCCATTCCGCTACCGCCTTGGCAATATCCTTCTCTGTCACTTCCAGGATCTCATCCTTGTTTGTGTCCCTTGCAATTTTTTCAAGATCTCCGGGCTTGAGGGTCAGAGATTTTAGCCTCTTCCTTGCCGATGCCTGGTCTATGAGGTCTATTGCCTTATCAGGTAATTTTCTATCAGGTATGTAGCGGATAGAAAGACTCACCGCTGCTTCTAAGGCTCCATCCGTTATCTTTATCCTGTAGTGGGTCTCATAGGACCCCTTTAGACCGTGAAGGATCTGGAGGGCCTCCTCCCTTGCAGGTTCATCAATATAAACAGGCTGGAATCTCCTCTCCAAAGCAGCATCTTTTTCAATATGCCTTCGATATTCATCAATAGTAGTGGCACCAATACATCGGATCTCCCCTCTTGCCAGTACAGGCTTTAAGACATTGGAGGCATCAAGACTCCCGCTGGCGCTTCCCGCACCTATCATGTTGTGTATTTCATCAATAAAAAGGATCACATCCTTATTCTTACTTGCCTCCTCAAGCAGGTTCATTATTCTCTCCTCGAAATCACCTCGATATTTTGTGCCAGCTACTAAGGCCGTAAGACTTACCTCGATAATCCTTAACCCTTTTAATTCTTCAGGGATATCCTCCTGTATCAGCCTTAATGCAAGTCCCTCTACCACAGCAGTCTTCCCTACCCCTGCCTCGCCTATAAGAACAGGGTTATTCTTCTTTTTCATGGTGAGTATCTGGGCAATCTTTCTTATCTCTTCCTTGCGACCGATCACAGGGTCAATCTTACCCTGTTGAGCAAGAAGGGTCAGGTCCCTGCCAATCCTGTTGAGGAAGGGAGTCTTCTGGGCAGAGGGGCATAGTCTTGCCTCTTCAGCATTCTTTTCAACCATCTCTTCGATAGTTGAACGTATCTTCTCAATATCAAACCCCTTATCTTTAAGCATCCTGACAGCTATCCCATCTCCCCCTCTCAATAAGGCTAACAGTAAATGAATAGGCTCAATCCGAGGAATCTGATAGGTTTTGGCACACTCATCGGCTATCTTTGATATATTCTGCACCCTTGGGGTTAAAATCATCTCATTACCCCAGGCAGGGCCATTGCCCATACCTGCCTTTGCCCGGATTTCTCTGCGGATGAGGGGATCAATATTGAACTCCTCAAATACCCTCCTGATCGCCTCACCCTCGACTTTGCAAAGTCCAATAAAGATGTGTTCTGTTCCAATGTAGAAATGGTTCAGCATCTGGGATTCTGCCACCCCAATGGCTAAGACCTTCTGGGAATCTTCAGAAAGATTTCCAAATAGCATAAACCCTATCCGATAATATTATAACCTCTCAGGATCTTGAGAGACTCTTTTTAAGCTACTTCGCTCTCGATTCTAACATTCACAAGCCTTGAACGGGGTGGCTCCAATCTTTCAATTTTAATAATCACAATGGGCCTCCCTTCCTCTCTATGGACCCGTCCCAGTCTGATATTTTCTTCACAGAGTTCAGGATCATCCTCAGGAAGAAAGACAATCTCGGCCCCATCAGGTATCCTCTCTAAAAAATCCGGGTTTTCCAGAACATACCGGTCAAACTCAATCCCTAATATATGATTCTTTTTAAATAAATCCTCTTTCCTCATCACTTACCTCCCTGAAAGATATCTCTCTCTATATCTTTTCCAATTATTTTCAATATCCTCATAGGCATAATATAATCCTTCATTAAAATCCATATGATAAAACCACTTCTTTTTAGTAGTGCCATCCTGACTAATGAGATCAAGATGAACATGATCATGCCTTGTATCATATCGAGCAACAGCCACCCATTTATTATATATAAAGGCTTCGTATTGGACAAGGAATTCAAACACTTTTCCTTTCTCAGTTAAAATTTCACATCTTATTCTATCTTCATCAGTTAATCTTCGAATATACTCTTTACGTCCCATTAAATCCTGCCCGTTACCTGTTATGCGACCATATGGTTCATGATTTACATAGCCTCATCTCTGTCCTTCCTACTATAAATATAGTCCCTATAGGAAGTTGAACCTTTCCCTCCACGCGCCTCTCGCCAATAAATGTCCCATTTCTGCTTCCCATGTCCTCCAGCCAATACTCACCATTTTCATAAGCTATCCTAGCGTGAGATCGGGAGACCAAAATATCTAATGGAAGGCAAATATCATTGTTATTATCCCGCCCCATGATTACGACAGCCTTTTTCATTATAAACTCCATCCCATCCATAGGGCCGCTTAGAAGTTCGAGCTTAGCACCGAATAGTCCTGTTTTTTCTCTCATGATTTCTGAAATATCGGTTTTAGTGTTCATATAAACTTCTCAATGTGTACCTCTTGGGGAATTTCCGATAACGTTTCTTTTTAATAATACCTATTTTTATTTGCTGTATTGTCCCCTACTGTCCGGAACGTACTGGCCACAAGTAATAGGCGGGTCGGCGACTGGGAGATCATCATCAATCCGAAGGCTGCCAAGTCCGGAACGTACTGGCCACACGTAGTAATAGGCGGGGCACTCATAGTAGGCGAACACGGAACCATACCACATATCGACGATCCGCGCGTTAACCAACCAATAGTGGCTCGACTGCACATTTTTAAATCCTTTTTTGTTGAGTAGCTCATATAAGAATGCTCCATTTTTGCTGAGTAGGAATGTTCTAGCTCCTTGACTTCTTGCATAGTCTAAAAGTGTCTTAATTTCTCCTGTTTTAGGAATACGCCAGTCATTGTACCCTGCATATCTCTGTCCATTTAACTGCGTTATATAATATTCAGCCTTATGCCAGTCCATATCCCTCCCTGCTATATTTGCATCCCTCGTCCAGACAAGCCCTGTTTCTTTGTCCTTTACTGTTAGGTCAGTAAATATAAATCTTTCACCGCCAATTACCATCGACTCTTCATTTTTTCCACCGGACGGTGAAGAAAATTCCTCTGATGGTACTGAAGTGGGTGAGACATCAATATCCCCCTTTTCTTTTCTAACGGTATTTTGCCCTGTTTTATTGCCAAATAATCGATCAAATATACCCATCTTCGCCTCCTTACTTTATATACAAATTAAGTAGTTTGAGCATTAATACGTCTCATTTAACTGGGATTGATAGATGTTGTCCTATAGAAACCCTATTAGCATTGGTTATTTTGTCTCTGTTTGCTTCCCATATCCTATTCCACATCTGGCTATCGCCATAGAACCGGTAGGCAATTAACATGAGGGTATCGCCTGACTTCACGGTATACAAGAATTCTGGAACTTTTTCACGTATGGGGACAATTAATAAGTTTTGCATATCCACTGTGTTGTTGCCTGCTACATTCTTCGCTATTTCTGTAATTAAATTTTTGTGGAGATCTGTTGGCACCTTTCCTGAGATATTGAGACCTTTATCCGCGGGAGTAACATCTATATTTAAGCCGCTAATGATCGGGTAATTCGTTATATTCTTTTTGATCTTTTCTGCTAACGCTGGATAATCTATAGATGGTTGACTTATAAGATTTTTCAATAACGGAATAATCATTAACCCAGCGAGAAAAGCGGCAACAGGCACACCAATCAGGAGTTTCTTATACAGAGCGAACTTACGGGTTTGTTTAAATTGAGTTTCCTTTAGTCGGGCTCTTTCTTCCTCTGACCTTTCCTTTGCTTTTTTCGCTTCTTCGTTTCCGGAATCAATCTTTAATGCCTTCTCAAACTGTACTAAGGCATCAGCATGTAAACCTTTCCGAACATATATATTCCCAACTGCTATATAAGTTTCAGCAGAATCAGGATTTAATGAGATAGCTGTCATCAGATTTTCAATAGCCCGATCCAGATTGCCCTGTTCTGCAAGCTTGATACCTTTAATATAATATACCTTGGGCAGTTCCTTTAAACGATGTAAAGGGGTAAGATCTGTATCACATTGGGGACATATTCTCTCTTTAACATTTTTTGTTTCACTTACTGGACAATCAACCATCACTTTTTCCCCTTTTTCTCACCTCAAACCTGTCGCCTATACGCTTTCCTGAATAATGCTGTTTTTTAGTTACATTTTCAATCTTTGAAAGCAGGTCTCTACATCCTGTACAATCGGGATTGTACTTTAGCCCCTTTTTAAGGGTAGACTTGGCTTCAGAAAGATTTCCCTTATTTATCAGTATTGTTCCTTTCTTGTTGCATGCCTTATGATATACCCGTTGAAGATAATTATCCTCTTTCTTGTAGTTCAGCCCCTTTTCAAGAAAGAGAATAGCCTTATCTATATTATCGTTTTCCAGAAGATTCTTTCCTCGTTCGTAATATAAGTTTGCAATAAAGATGGGCAGTTCTTTAAGTAAATTTTCAAGGGTATCTATGGCCTTATCCTGTTCCCCGTGCTGCCAAAAGGACATAGCATTAACAAAATATTCACTTAGCCCACCCCTGCTCTCAGTTTCTGGAGGTTCTATTTTATTCGGAATTTCAGTCTCTATCTTTAATGGGGAAAGCTCCTCTTCCCTTGGATATTGAATACTTTCCTTATTTATTTCCTCGGAAAATTGAACCCCATACACGGCTGCACCTGTAACAATAAGTTCCTCGGGCGCCCTTATAATCTCCTTCTCAAATTCTTCCTGGAGCATCTTTTCCACTAATGGGATTCTGGTAGAACCACCTATAAGCATAACGGAGTCAATATCTGCTTTGGTAAGACCTGCCCTTTGAATCGCCTTTTTAGTAAGGGATAGGGTGGTCTCTATATACCGAGTTATTATACGCTCAAACTCGGAGCGGGTAAGGGTTAACCTAAGCTCTTCATGAATACTAATTTTAATCTCCACCGTAGATTTTTCTGAAAGGTCAATTTTCGCTTTCTCTGCATGAGACTTGAGTTTTTGGATAAAAGCTTGGCTAGGTCTGAATGCCCTTGAACCAGGGTGAGGAATAAGTCTATTTATAATATAGGCAATAATTGAGGTGTCAAAATCATTCCCGCCGAGTTCTCTATCACCTTCGTGCCACAGTGGTTGAGGAACACCGTTGCTGATCTTAAAGAGAGAAACATTAAATACACCACCACCAAGTGCGTATACAAGGACTGTCTTTCCTTCTTCGTTCACCCCTGAAGCCAAAACTGCTGCCGTGGATTCGTCAAGCAGTCTTACTGCCTCAAAACCACCCTTTTTAGCCGCTCTCCTTATGGCCGCCCTTTGCTTCTCCGCAAAACAGGAGGGGACAGTAATAATCGCCCCAGAGATATCTTCACCTACATGCCCTTTAACATCATCTCTGACCGCACTAAAAAGATTAGATGCCAGATCAATAACTAATACTTTGCTCCCTTCTATAAGAATAGTTTCTTCAAATCCAACCTTTTGTTTAATACTGCTAAAATTAAATTGAAGGGTCTTCTCTTTAACATCCTCTTCTAGCAAATTATCCTTCTTAGGATATTCGATTACAAAAGGTATCCTTCCCCTTGAATATCTATTTGGTATTAGGTCAACCTTGCCGTCTTTGCAAACGGCTGTCCGGCAGAAAGAGGTGCCAAAATCGATTCCAATAATTGTTCCCATTTTTTAGATAATACCTCCCATGAAAATCCTGAGACCTCTATATTCTCACTCTAATACTTATCACTGGTTGACTGGCCTTTTTTCTTCTTGAGTAATTCCTCTATGGTAGTCACACCTTTCATATCTTCCCCTGCACTTTCGAATATCTCTTTCACTATCGGAATTACCTCATTAAACACCCGATTAACAGTGTTACTATCATTTCGCTTTAAGGCAGACTCAATTTCGCTCCGCATACTTTTTAGCTTATCAGACCTTATTACATCACCTTTATTTTGAGCAGTAATTATTGCATCTATTATTGTCATCAAGTTCTTGACTATACCGGGAATGGTATCAAGTTCTTTATCAATTTCTTCTGTCTTTTCCTCTGCAAGTTTCTGGTTATCTTTAGCAGAGGCACTTTTTAATTCCTCCACGAGTTTCTTTAGTTTGTAAGTCTTCTGCGGATCTAACAGATAACCATATTCTTCAACAATAAAATCTGTATATCCTGTCAAACCATCGGCCTTTCTTTTCCATTGTGGTAAATTAGAAATATCTTTTCCTATCTTTTCTACCTCTTGCCCAAACTCCTCCAACCTCTTTTCAGCCTTATCTACCTCATTCGCATTCGCAGCCCTTATGACCTCACTATACAAGTTTTCTATCTTCTCCGCTGTACTTACATCAGCATCCTTCCTCTTCTCATCCCATTTTCTCTTTAGCTCATCCAACCTCTTCTCAATCTTACTCCTCTTTTCACCTCCCCGGTCAAGACACACCTCTATCTCTCTACCTGACCCATCCTTAAGGCTCACCTTTACCTTTTCCAGTATCCCACTACTATCCAAGGCTAATGCTACATCGACAGGGATATCCTGGGGGATATTTTCAGGGAGTTCTAACCAGACTATAGCCTGATGTTCAAGACTATTTTTATTCTCATCATGGGCATATACAGGCACCTTAATCCTTCTCATATTGTTAACAGAGGTATAAAATGGTTCGATTACGGGTTCTGGCGAAGGATAAGGAGACCCCTTTTTTATTACAGGCTCAAATTTATTTCCTATGGTCATAATTCCATAGTCCATACCTGTTACTCCATATATAATGTCTCCTATTGTTAGTGGCTTACCACACTTCAAACATTCCTTCCTATCATTGGGATTGATCGTCTTACATCCAGGACATTCAATCTCCCCTCCTAGCCTTGCCGCCAGTATAGCCGCCCCCTGAGCCACACTCTTCATCGGGTCTACATTTGTCAAAACCTTTTCTTTACCAAAGGCATCGGTTAATGCCCTCTTGACCATTGGGATCATGGTTGAACCACCCACCAAGATGATATTATCTATCTGCTCCGCGGTAAGATGGGCATTTTTTATAGCTGTATGAACAAGCTCAATGCTTCTCTTTATATCATTCTGGATCATCTGTTCAAACTGCTCTCTGGTCAAATCTACCACCACATCAATCAGATTATTCTCCTCATCCTTAAGCATCCCGATCAAGGTGATCTCTGTCCTTATTGAACTGGAAAGCGCCTTCTTTGCCTTTTCAGATACTATCTTTAATTCTACCTTAAAGGAAATCTTCTCCTTCTCTTCGATCTTCTCAATATCTATATCATTTTCTTCCCTCACCTTTTCAATAACATAGTCTATTATCTTTTGGTCAAAATCATCACCGCCAAGCCACATATCCCCGGCAATCCCTAATTCGGCAAAGATACCACCGGCAATGGAGAGGATGGATACATCAAAGGTTCCACCACCTAAGTCATAGATGAGAATTGTTTTTGCCTCATTCTCTCCGATATTGTCTATGCCATATGCTATAGCCGCTGCAGTGGGTTCAGGTAATATCCTTTGCACCTTCAGACCGGCAAGCCATCCTGCCTTTCTGGTGGCATCACGCTGTTTGTCTGTAAAATATGCAGGCACTGTAATGACTGCCTGTTCCACCTTGTCATTAAGACGCTCTTCAGCATCCTCCTTTATCTTTTTAAGGATCATGGAAGATATCTGGATTGGAGAATATTGCTTACCTCCCATAACCACCCGAAGGTCTTCATCCGTCCCTTCCGAAGGAGAAACCACCTCGTAAGGGAGTTTCTTCCTTGCCTCCTGTACTTCCATGTCAGAGTAAGCACGCCCCATCAGACGTTTGACGGAGATAATAGTATCCTTGTAAGCGGATTTCATAATATTTATTGCCGGAGTTCCCACGAGTATCTGCCCCTCGCCTTTTCTCCCTTTATACCAGGCAACACACGACCTGGTAAGGTCCTCACTTTCCCTATTTTGTATAATTCTTACCTCTGCTGCCTTATGACCTGCTACTGAATTAGTAGTCCCCAGGTCAATGCCAATACATTTAGCCATCTTTATCTCTCCTGTTATTTTTGACTGTTATTACTGAAGAGGTTCTTAGTACCTCATCATGCCAGATATAGCCCTTTTTAAGCTCTTCAAGGATGATATCATCTTCTAATCCCTCCACCTCTCTGGTCTCTTCGATTGCATGGCAACTTGGAATAACCCTGCCTTCAGGGGCCTCGATGGGTGAAACACCGGCATCCCTCAAGATCCCTTCCATCTTTCTTTGAATGGCCTTAAAACTGTTGACCCATCTCTTTGTTTGCTGGTCAATATCCTTACCCTTCTCTTCTATATTTTTGAATACACGGGCAAAGGCATCTAGCACTTCGAGCATATCCCTAAGAAGCCCCTTTGTCCTCGACCTATTTTCCACCTCTTTTTCTTCTAACAGAGAGTTCAAACGACCACACTCCTTCAGCAGGTTTCTGAAGTCCTTCTCTATCACCAATAATCTTTGATCTTCATCCTCTAAGTTCCAATATGTTAGTTCGCCACTCATAATTCCTGACCCCTATTTATCAAAAGTCATCTCTAATTTGTAATCATGAAGACCGTCGTATTTGGTCAACTCGCGTATCTTTATTGGACTGAATATGATCTCCCTGAAGTCAACTGAAAGATCTCCCCTTTTTAGATCCGAAAATAGGTCATCCTCTTTTAATAATGGAACAGCCATGAAATTCTCAAGTCTTGTCTTTAAATCCGCGTGATCATCCCCTTCCATCTTTACCTCTCTTATACAATAGTAGAGGATATCTATTACTATCCTATCCTTGGGATTCATGAGCCTTCTAACGGCCTCCTGGGCCTTTGGGATCTTCGTTCTGTTTTTGGGATCTCTCATAAATAGTGGAAGGGCATGGAGTATATCGTTATGAGGCACATTTGGGTCTAAACCAAGAAGCTCATATGGTGTCTCTTCCTGGTGCAAAGGGTCTTTTATCATAATTAATATCCTCCTTTTCAGTACCCTCTAAGATTCCTTCTGCTTCTATAAGCTATCCAGATATTTCTTATCATGGTCTTATATAAATCATCAGACCAGTCTCTCACCAAATCATTAAATTGCCACTCTTCTGTGGAGGCAAATGATTCCAATTTAGACATATCAAGAGAATCATTTAAAAGCTTTATCCCTTTTTTTAATAAATCAATCGCCTCATCACATCTACTGGCTTTGGTGTACTGGGTTAATGAATTTAGAATAATCACAGCCTTTCCATTATAGGCACCAGTAAGGTTCTGTTTAATAACATCACTATCTGGGTCATACTGTATAGCCTTCTCAAACAGTGGAATAGAACTATCTGCGTCCCCCGTGGAGACCCCTTCGTTATTATAGGCAGTCCCAATACTCTGTTTTGCCCGTTTATTATCTGGATCAAAAGAGAGGGCCTTTTCAAAATGTTTCCTGGCCGCGGAAAAATTTTTATCGTTTAATTTCTTTGTTCCCATATCACAGTAGAAAACTGCCAGCATCTCTCTGAAGGATTTTCTATCAACTATCTCTAATCCCCATGTCAAGATCTTAATGGCATCCTCTATTTTATCTTTTTGTTTTAATAACTTTGCCTCTTTTTCGCAGGCGTCTACAACCAATCCATCTATTTTGTCCTGTAATGGAACCAGTAACGATCTATTTACTAACTCTATTGCCCAACTTCTAATATAAGTCCTTGCCATTGACCAATCATTTAACGCATCATTTATCTTGCCCTCTTGGTAAAATCGCTCCCCTCTCCCGGTAATGGCTAAGGCACATACATAACGCCCCTCAACAGAATCCCTTACATCTTGAGGCAATCTTTCCCATTCATCGATAGCCTGCTCGGGCCTCTTCTGTTCATCTATTAGGATGTATGCCTTTCCTAAGGGCGAGAGATATATCTTTAGCTTCCCCAATTTTTCATTAATAGCCCCTGAATTAGCATTAGAGTAATTTTTTTGATTTAATTTTTCCAACATTGTCAGCAGTTTTTCATTACCATCCCCAGTTTTACAAATAAGTTCTACCAACTTATAAACCTCGGAGAGTATCCCCATCTCCTTGAACATCAGCGGACCACAGGGGAGGGCAGGGGAAACAACCTCATTCCAAAGCGAAGGACCTATTACGCAATACTCACCCCAGTAACAATTGCCCTTATCTTTACAATCTTTACTCTTCTCTGTAGCAATACATGGTGAATTCCCTTCTTTTTCCTGTATAGCACGGATCAATTCCCATCTCTTTATCTTCCCGTCTATCTTAATCCCCAATCCTTTTATTTTCTCTATCGCCTCTCTATAATATGACGCTGTCTTCTTTTCTAATAGGAGGGTTGTCAGATAATCTTCATGCCTTGCCGATTCTTTGTCTCTGCCATTCTGTTTATACTGGTCAACATAATCATGGAATTGCTTATCGAATCTCTCATCCATCAGTTTATGCTTTAGCTCCTTAATATCCTCCTCGGTGATTTTGACAGAGCATAATCCCTCCCTTTCTTTTTTCCACTCCTGCCAGAAATCCTCTATATTCATAAGCATTACCCAGTATCCAATAGATTTCTTCCATAACCGGTCAATCATTTTGGTCTTTTCATCTTCCACCACGGTCTGTTTTCCCGCTTCAACTAATTTCTTCCCCTCTAACACAAATTTTTGCCGAACAGGTTTTGCCACCGAGGCTTTAACCGGTTGAATATCTTCACTGCCAGCCTCTTTATGATTCTTCTCCACATTTACAGCCCACCAGTAATATAAAATGGCGAGGTTATGCACAATCCGGTGGTCTTGTGGGTTTTGTTTTAACTCCTCTTCCCAGAGTCTAACTGCCTCGTCGCGGTTACCTCCCCTCAAATGGGAGAGGGGAAGGATGCCCTTAAACCCGGTAAGCTCTTTGTGAAGTTCAGGGTCATCAGGGGCTATCGCCATGGCATTACCCAAGGCTAAGGATAAACCGTTATGGTCATTCTCCTTAATTCTGATTCTTGCCTGATGGATAAGGAGCTTGAAGCCAAGTCTTCTTGCAGATTCATGGTCAGGACTTTTTTCTAAAACCTTATTGACCTCAATTAAGGCATCATCTATTTTTTCCTGCCAAGCATAGGTCAATCCAAGATAGTATTGTAGTTCACCATCAATTCCACCTTTTCCATGCCTCTTCATCACCTCTTCAACCTCTCCATGCCTGTTGGTGGCAATCAGACAGGCAAGCAATTGGTGTATAGGTTTTAATCCATCATGTTCGGTTGTCATATCAGCACCCCTAAAATGGATATAGCCTTATCATAATCCTCCTCTTTTATGCACTCATTGGCAATTATCCATGCCGCATGGTTTATGTAGGTATCCCTGTCTTCTTTCTTGGCAAGATGGTCAAAAACCTTTATCGCCTCCTCTTTCCGGCCCATTTTTAATAAAGATAAGCCTATATGGTATTTGATCCGGGGATTATCCGGCTGTAACTCCAAAAGCCTATTTAATTTGGCAAGAGATTCTATATAGTTGCCCATTTCATAATCGCAAAGACTATAATAGTAAGGATAGATCTGATTATCACTATCCAGTTCTATGGCCATATCAAATAAATTCTTTACCTTGTTAATATCTCTGGATTCCCTATTCATAAGCTCAGTAACCCCTGCACGGAAAAAGAGATCTCCCAGATCCTTTTTGGTCTTTTCATCGGTTGTATATTTTTTGAGATATTCCTCCCATTCACGGATAGCCTCATGATATCTTCCCTCCCTGATATATTTGCAGCCGAGGAGGTAATGAACCCTTGAGATATTCAACTCCAGTCTTGTATCATCAGCGTGTCGGCTATTAAGTCTATTCCATGCCTCTAAAGCCTTCTCATATTCACTACAGAATACTCCTGCAAGTCCAAGATAGAATAGAAGTGTGTCATTCTCCTCTCCCGTCAAGCATGCCTGCTGGAGATATTCAAAGGCCTTTTTATAGTTTGAATTTCTGCAGCAAAGGATTCCCAATCTTACATTTACAGGCAAAGATACGCCTCCATTTTTTAGGGCAAGTGCATATTCTTTAATTGCATCGTCGACAGCACCATCTTTCTCTTTGATTAGTCCTATACCAAAGTGGGAAAGGGTGTGGGATGGATCAACGTCACAGGCACGGGATAACCATGAATATGCCTTTTCCATCTCGCCTAAATTATAGTAAAGACATCCGAGGCCAGATAAGATCTCCGTATTCCCTGGCTCAATCTCATAAGCCTTGTAATAATCCTTCTCAGCCTTTTTTGCGTCCCCTATCTTTAGAAAGATGTGTCCACGCTGCAACAAAGCCATACCCCTATAATCGCCCTCTTGACCAATAACCTTATCGAACTGTAACCGAGCCTTCTCATAATCCCCCTTGTGGGCAAGGGCACAACCAAGGTAATATATATTTCTCGGTTCTTCTGGTAAACCCATATACCAATTGACAGATAGATCATAATTGACAGATAGATCATAACTTCCTACCTGGGAATATGATCGGGCAATACAGAAAGCCACTTCTGGGGCAGCATCAGACTTTAGGACAAGGAACGGTAGTTTTTCTGCCTCCTTTATAACTTCCCCGAATTTACCCTGATGGTATAAGGCCTGAATAAGTTTAAGTATATTTTGATAATCATAACCTTTCAGATTTATCCATATTCGACAGTGTTTCTCTACCTCTCCATATTCTCTATTGACAAGACAAACCTCAGAGAGTAAACCATGGGCATCAGCATAGTTATCATCCAGATTCAATGCCTTTGTTAGGTTCTCTTTGGCATCATTTAATGAATTGCATGTCATGTATTCTTTTGCCAGGTAATAGTAATATTCCGTTTTCTCTGAGGATAATCCAATAGCCATAAGGAATATTTTGATAGCTTCAGATGATGCCTTCTTCAGGGAATATGTTCTTCCTAAGTAAAATAGGTATTCGGCATTATTTTCGTCTTTAGAGACCGCCTTTTCAAAATAGGTGACAGATTGATTTAACTTATCTGCCTTTTCCTTAATCCCTAAATCAATTTCAACATCAAGACCCCCCAGTTCCTCTATGGCTATCTTCCCGATCTCAAAATATATCTCTCCCTGTTTTATTGCATCCTTTTTATCCTTTGGGATCTTTTCAAACAGTTTGCCGGCATTCTCCAATAGCTCGCTTAACTCATTGTGTTCCCTTGTTTCAGAGCGTAGTTTGATCAAGCCTTTTACTAACCAATAGTAGGTTAAGAACCGCTTAGGGTTGAGGTCTCGGCTCATTTTAAGACGTTCTACTGCCTTTTGAGTATCACCTTCAAGTAAATGCCCGATGGCAAGATAATATTGAGCCCATTCTACATTGGGATTGGCAGACGTAGAAATGACCTTCTGGTTTAGATCCATTGCCACCTTTCGTACAGAGGGTTCCGTGGCTTCGTCGATATGGCATATGCTTGCCAATACTGCGTAAACTCTTTCGCTGTTTTTTTCCAAGCGCCTCAACCTGATATACATCATATATATATCAATGGCTTCTTTATTTTTAGCATTGTTATGTGCATAGCGATCACCCATTAATATGATAGCGCTTGCAGTTAATGGAGCTTTTAGATTATTTGCTTTATTATAATATTCAAAAGCTGCCCTTATATCATCCTTAGCTTCAAATACTTCTCCCAGACCAAGATAGGCTTTTCCAAGGATCTCGTTTGCCTCACTGGGGGAAACTTGAATTACTCTTTCGTAGTACTTTTTGGCTCTCTCTATTTTTCCTTTTTCCAATGCCACAGAGGCAATCCGCAGCATTCTTTTATAATCCGAGCCTCGCTTCTTTAGATATCTCAGACATAATGCAAATATTATTATGGAAAGAACAACGGCAATGAGAGAATATAACAATCCTGTCAGGGTAATTCCTATTTCTTGAGCCTTAAGCAATAACACAATTGTAATATGGCCTCCCTGTTTCGCCATCATTAAGGCGCTAGTGCCGTGATTGGTTTTCGCTTGGACATCCGCACCACTTGTCAGCAAGAGCCTTACTATGTGAGTGTGGCCCTCCAGTGTCGCTAACATCAAGGCTGTCATCCCATCCTTGTCTTTTGTATTTACTTCAGCACCACTCGCCAGCAAGACCCTTACGATATAAATACGGCCTTTCTGTGTGGCTATCATCAAGGCTGTCCTGCTGTTATTGTCTTTCAAATTCACATCAGTACCCTTCTCCAGCAAGATCCTCACGATGTCATCAGTATGACCGGTTTCAGTCGCCATCATCAGGGCTGTCATCCCATCCTTGTCTTTTGTATTCGCATCAGCACCCTTCTCCAACAAGATCCTCACGATATAGGGATAATCTTTAAATGCCGCAATCATCAAGGCTGTTCTGCCAGACTTTTCGGCTTTTACATTTGGGTCCATTCCGGTGGCCAAAAATGAGTTAACCGCTAGGGCGTCGCCCTTCTCTACGTGAGCTATAAATTCGTCATCCCGTCGTGCTAACTCTCTCTTTTTTTCCATTGGTTTTTCAATGGACGCAGCCTTTTTAGCATCGAGCGTAATATTTGTATTTTCCGATTTGCTTTTTTCCTGTTTCTCCTTTGCAACAGGTTTTGACAATTGATCCGGTATTTTTTCCACTGGCTTTTCTATAATTGCTGGTTTAACTTTTCGCAATGGTGCTTCTTCTTTTTTCCTCTGAACATCCTCAACAACATCGGTCCTTTTAATTATGTAGAATCTATCAGACATACTAATGATGGGACTAATCTCACCGCCCTTTAACTGAAAGGCCACGTTATCTAATTCGGGGATCAAATGTCCTTTTGAAAAGTAACCAAGATCACCTCCGAATTTCGCAAAATCCGCTCCTCCTATCAGTTGCTTCAAAATCTCCTCAGCCTTTGACTTTTCATCTACGCTGATAATGCTTATTCGAATCTTTAAAGCGCTATCTTCCCTGGCAAAAGAATCATACGGCAGGAATATTGTGGCAATAATTGCCAAGACAGATGCTAGTAGAAGCGGCGTTCTGGGCATTTATTTACACTCCCACAGCTCAAGAAGTTTAATTGCATGTTTCGCCAGACTCTGCTCCAGTCCAAGTTCAATTGCCATTTTAAGGGCATCTATCGCCTCCTGCCGGGAACCTCCAGCATACAATGATAGCGCCATGTTTCTATAAAACAGGGCAAACCCTGGATCGGCCTTGATCCCCTTTTTGAATAGCTTTACAGCATCCTGATATCGCTGGCATCGGTTATAGAATTCGCCCAGCCCCAAGTAACTTTTGGGATTTCGCGGATGATCTCTGATTAGTTCTTTTAATCTGTTCTCTGCCTCTTCAAGCTTGTCAGAGATAAACAACTCGTGTGCCTCAGAGATACATTTACATATATATTCATAATCCTCATCAATCCCCTGTCTATAGGCTCTAATAGCCTTTAACATCTCTTCTGTAGTTCTGTATCTCTCATTCACATTTCTCCTGATCGCCTTCAAAATAATTCTATTAAGTCTTTCATCTATATCTGGATTAATCTCCATCGGAGGTGCAGGATTATTACTCCTGATATTATCAATAATCTCACCAATAGACTCTCCGTAAAAAGGTAACTGCCCTGTTAGCATTTCATACATCATGACCCCTAAAGAATAGATGTCTGAATAAAAGGAGCCTCCCTCCTTTCCTAATAACTCTTTTGGCATATAATAAATCGTCCCGGTGGTTGTAGAAGCAAGATCCGCAGAACTTAGAAACCTTGAGATTCCTAAATCCATAATCATTACTATGCTCTCTTTTTTACTAATCAATATATTCTCTGGTTTGATATCTCTATGGAATATATGGAATTTGTGGATCTCCACCAATCCCTCACAAACCTGTTCAGTAATATTTAAGGCATCTTCAATAACTAATCGCTGTTGCCTCCCTATAGAACCTATACGATCTCTTAAGGTCTTACCTTCTATATATTCCATTACCATTACAAATAGCTCATCATATTTGGAATAACCCAGATATGGCACAACATTCTTTGCCCTTGCCTTTTGGAGATTTAAATGGAGACTTGCATTCATTATCAACTCATTGATGAGTATCTCCTCCTTTTCTCTATCATGAGGAATCTTGATAACTACTTCTTTTCCCCATTCCTTTCTCAATTTAGGGTCCAATACCTCTGCCAGATGAGTTTGGGCAAAACCACCAGCCCCAAGGAATTTTATCAATTTAAATCTTTCTTTTTTTTCGTTCATAGTAATAATAAAATTTAGTTGAGCCCGATTTCTCTCCCCTGATTGTTCCGTACACTCATTACGCCCAGAACTTCCACCAAGGCCGCTTGCCCTCTATTACCCCGCCGCTATTCACCTTCCACTCCCGCACCATATCTTCAGCTTTCGCAACATCATCGAATGTCATATCCAGCATGAGTATGCTGGCATTTTTCGCAGCCCTTTCATGGCCAATTTTGCCGGCGATTATAAACCATTTGAGTGCCTCCTTTTTGTCAGGAAAGATCCTTTTCCCTTTGTTGTAAAGGATACCAAGGTTGAACATTGCTACGGCATACCCTCGGTCAGCAGCTCTTCGAAGCCACTTCGCCGCTTCTGTGATATCCTGTTGCACCCCTTTTCCGCTATAGTACATTCCGCCAAGGTTTGACTGTGCAAGGATAAAGCCCTTTTCAGCGGCCTCGCGGTAAAACTTCACTGCCATGGGGTAATTTTGGAGAACCCCTTTGCCATCCTCATACATGTCGCCAAGTATGAACTGTGCAACTGGATACCCTAGCTCGGCAGCCCTACGACACCATGCAACAGCTTCTGGATCATCGTGGGGAATTCCAGATCCTCCTTCAACTGCCTTCTGGAACCACATGGCTGCTTCATCATCATTCTGATCAACCCCCAGACCCTTGGCATACATCAGGCCAAGTAATAACTGTGATCTGGCACTTCCCTGCTCAGCAGCCTTGCAATACCAAAAGGCAGCTTGGGAATAATCCTGGCTTACGCCTTCACCATTGTAGTAACGGGTAGCCAGATTGTGTTGAGCGGGGGCATGTCCTTGGTCCGCGGCTTTACCCCACCACTTAACTGCCTCCGTCCAGTCCTTTGGAAAGGCCTGGCCTTCGGAATACATTACACCAAGGTAAAATTGACCCATTGCATTTCCTTGATCTGCAGATTGGCGCAACCACTTTACAGCCTCTTTATAACTCTGGGGGACAAAATCACCTTTAGCATACATTATGCCAAGGGTGCACTGCGCTTCTGCATTGCCTGCTTCAGCCTTGTGTTTCGTTGAATTGTAGTCCATTATTGTTTCTCCTTTCGCCAATGCGGTAGCTAAGCCGCGAGTACGCCACTAATCAGCCGCGCATATCTTGGCGACGGATGATTAGCCATGTTATACGGAGTAAGAACTAGTTAAGATCACCGGACCATCTATTCTTATGGCGCGTGCTTCATCTGTAGACAAAATCGAATCTCTTTTTAAGGCCACAAGAAGAGCAAAAACAGACATAGGTATGGCCCTGAACATCGCCCGATGAAACCTTAAACGTCCATGTGCCGCCGCAGGAGCAAGGATGCTGATCCACATGATCTCGTATTGCCAGCGGATTCGCCTTTTTCCTATTGATATAAACATATTCCGTCCCGGCCGATTGCCGCGTGGAGCCACAAGTCTCGCAACGATTCCCTTTCCATTCATGACGGCTGCGATCGCACAACAGGCAAGAGCAGCCCTCCCATTTGTGGACACCGAAGAAACATCTAAAAGCCATGGTCGAAGCCTCCTCCCAAACCGCCTAACTGATTCTTATATTACACAGCTATAAGAATCACACTAATATTATCCTTGCCCCCATTTTTGTTTGCCAAACAGATGAGTTCTTCGCAGATCTTTTGTGGCTCACAGACATTTATAATCGCATCCCTTATCTCTTCATCTCTCACCATCTCTGTCAGGCCATCAGTGCAGAGAAGGAAATAATCTCCATCTTGAGGAGAGATAGTCATAATATCCGGTTCTGCAAATTCTTTACTTCCTAAAACCTTTGTTACTACATGTCGCAAATGGTGTCTGCGGACATCTTCTTCTGTAATCTCTCCTGCTTTTAATAGTTCCGCTACTAGAGAATGATCTTGTGTTAGTTGTATTATTGCCCCATCCCGTATTAAATACGCCTTACTGTCTCCTACATGGGCGATGTAAATCTTATCCTCGTGGCAAAGGGAAAGCACAACGGTGGTACCCATACCATTTAAATTTATGTCTTTGTTGGCTTTATTGTAAATCTCCCTATTTGCCTTTTCAATAGATTTATGAATAATCACAGGTATATTATTACGTTCCAAGGTTTTTGCTATTTCTGATGAAATGATATCAACTGCCATCGCACTTGCCACCTCACCCGACTGATGCCCACCCATCCCATCAGCAACAATGAAGAGACCGATTTTTTCATCTACATGGAGCCGGTCTTCATTGTTTTTTCTTACCCGCCCTATATCGGTTTTGTATCCTACGTTTGTAACCTTCATGTCCATTTCTTAAAGCAATACTGATACCACTGTCCCTTTAATTTAAAATATGCCTTATTATCAAACAGTTGCACATTGACTGTCATTCCATAGAAATTTAACAGCACGACTTTTATCATCTAAAATCGTCTAATTATTAGACGGTGTCCTCCCCCTTCAAATCAGGGAGTTTGTATTCTTCTATCTTGTTATAGAGGGTCTGTTTTGAGATACCAAGAATACGAAAGGCCTTTTCCTTATTTCCACCAGTATACTCAAGGACCTTTCTTATATGTTCCTTTTCAATATCTGCCAAGGACTTAGGCCTCTCCTTGACCTTATCCTTAATAACAAAGAGGTCAGGGGTAATTACAGAACGATCTGTCAAGATTATTGCCCTTTCTATGGCGTTCTTAAGTTCTCTTATGTTTCTGGGCCATTCATAGGTAGAGAGGAGTTCGATGCAGGAGCTAGAGAGACGATCAATTTTCTTACCATATTTCTGCCTTGATCTGTAAATAAAATAACCTCCTAAAAGAGGGATATCTTCTTTCCTTTCCCTGAGAGGAGGCAGATAAAGTGGAAACATGTTTAATCGTTCATAGAGGTCTTGTCTAAAATTTCCCTCAGTAATCTCTGCCTCAAGGTTTTTATTGGTAGCTGCAATTATCCTTATATCAACAGATAATGGCCTATTTGCCCCTAAAGGCCAGATCTTTTTTGTTTCCAAAGCCTCTAACAGTTTTGCTTGAAGCCTTTGGGGAAGCTCACCAATCTCATTCAAGAAGATCGTTCCACCATTTGCCAGTTCAAATTTACCCTTAAGAGCTTCCTTATTGTGAAGTCCGGGATAGTTTGCTATAACCCCAAACATCTCACTCTCCATAAGATTATCTGGAATGGCAGCACAGTTTACCGCGATAAAGGGCCTTTCTTTTCTTTTAGAATTCCGATGTATTGCCTCTACAAACAGATCCTTTCCTGTCCCTGTCTCTCCTGTTATTAAGACTGTAACATCTGCATCTGCAAGTCTTTCTACAGTTTTCAATACCTCTTTGATCTTAGGACTGATCCCGATTATCGTATTTTCCATTTCAAGTCTGCGCTCAAGGCAGGTCTTTTCATCATTAACAGCCCTGTATTTTTGGCCCCTCTCCATGAATGTAGATAAATCATTACCGATCAAGTTGATAAGCCTTAAATCCCTTTCTTTAAAAAGCCCTTTCCCCCTTGAACTATCCAGATATAATATCCCCCTGGTCTCTCCATCCCATTGAAGGGGGACGCAGATAGCAGACTTTATCTGTAGTTTCAGGATACTTCTGGCTGTCGCTCCGTATCTTTTAAAGCGTTCATCTACCAGGGCGTTATCTGTTATCAATATCTGTTTTTCTTGTAGAAGGTATTGGAGCATAGTTCGGCTGACCTTTATATTGCCCTCATCCAAAGGTGACCTCGCCAGACAGGTAAGACCTGTCCCCTCCCGTTCCAACAGGGCAATAAATATCCTGTCAGGGTGAAGTGCCTTGGAAAGCTCTTCAATGATAAGTTGTAAGGACTCTTCAATGTCCAGGCCTGAGTTGGCAAGACGACTCAATTGATATAATAACAGCAACCCTTCCGAGTCATCCTTTAATTGTCTGACTTCTTCCCATTGGAAATATTTTGGGGAGAAGATGGTCTTTGTACCATCGGAATCTACCCCATCATCAACTAAGGTAAACTCAGACTTTCTTGCCTTTTCTATCTGTTTTTGCAGAACTAAGGTGTAATCCCCTATTGCAATTTTATCTCCATCAATTAAGATGCCGTAATCCCTTCGCTCCCCATTTACATAGGTATTATTCCTACTCCCTAAATCCTGGCTAAAATAAATGCCATCGGCGTCGCAAAAGAGTGCTGTATGGAACCTTGAGACCTTACAAGATGGATCTGGCAGGTGGATATCGTTGAAATGATGTCTTCCTGTAGAAACTGTTTTCCCCGCAGCAAGGGGGTATGTCTTTATGAGGTTATTATCCTTGTAGATTAAAATAGAGTGCATTTTTACCTTAAACAGGCCTTCTAGGAAGCCTAGTTAACCTATGCTTCTGTTGCTTGTATGAGTATAAATAGAGCTTGTCTAAAGTGACAAAAAGGTTTTTTAGACAAGCTCATAAATATCCATTGTTTTGCTATTTCTGTGGTCTAATAGCCCTTTTATATATCTCAATACTGGAGTTGGTTGACCTTTTTGGGATTGGTTCAGTAATATATCGGAGTCTTTGCTGACATCTACTACTGGTGTCATGGACAACACCTGATTTTTATTTGGGGGTATACTTTTTCCTGATTATACCTATTTCTATTATAAAGTCAAACCTAAAACCAAATGACCTTGACTTAATTTATTTCAGCTTGCCTGATACCCCCTCTCAACAGCCTCAAGGGCCTCTTTAACCCCCTTTCCTCTCCGCCTGACCGCCTCCTTCAGGGCATCTATGGGCAGGAAGGGATGATGCTTAAGGTATGCGGCAATAGCAGCCAGGTTGACACCCTGCGAATCAGGTATAAGCCCCCTGAAGGGGGGTCTTAAGATCCTTCCGGGCACCTTCGGGATAGTCAGATCCGCCTCCACTACTGCCAGTCCCTCCGGATTCATCCGGACCAGCATCCCTTCAA
>ERZ1292645.248-Hain-H14-02um-R2-248-length-22038-cov-5_pt1 | contig 22038 bp, 27 predicted proteins | sample MGYA00564401_ERZ1292645 | MGnify/ENA primary metagenome ERZ1292645 (study PRJEB36523, sample SAMEA6512644) | groundwater metagenome | collected 2019-01-09 | study: AquaDiva: Metagenomics assemblies of 32 groundwater samples | reverse complement strand
CCCGCAAACTTTCGTGAAGTCCATGCAGATCAGTTGAGCCGATGTACATTCCAGGGCGTTTTCTAACCGGTTCAAGTCCTTCCAGAACTTGGATATGTTTGGCTGAATAGCCGGATTCCATTTGCGGAGCCATCTTCTCTTTTGATTTGGTTGGAATTTTTTCTTTTGCGACTTTTGGGGCTTTTATTTTTTTAACTGCTTTAATTTTGATAACTTTAGTTTTCGTAACTTTGGTCTTCGCTTTGACTTTTACAGCTTTAGACTTGGGCTTAGCGGATTTAGATTTCGAAGATTTTAATTTTGCCATACTAACCATTCTATCAAATCTTACTCCCAATTTCCAGGGCTATATTGTGTGATTTAAATTGAGACTTCTTCCCTAACTTTCCTTCCGTTTACGAAATCTACTTCAGGGTGTTCAGCTTGGATTTTATCCAAATGTTTTCCGTACAGGAAAAGAGATCTTAAGATTTTTGTTGGTACATAATGCTCTTTTAATAGCCGCATGATTGTTTTTTGGTATGCTTTCGGATCTGTGCCATTAATATTTGCTCTTGTTATTTCAAGAAAATTAATTTCGTTTCTGTCGGGTCTTCCTATAACAAAGTCCGGCGTTATTTGAGCTTCATGTATTTCATTTTTATCATCAGTAAAAGTTATTACCACTATGAATTTTTCAGGGGTAATTTCCCAATCGCTAGGGAGTTTCTTTTTTAATAAAATGTACATCTGTTGTTCAGCTAAGTCTCTAATTTCGCTAATCTTAGTGGCGTGTCTTGGATTTTCGGTAAGATGTGCGCCTATTACATTTATATTATCAGTATCTAGAACGCGTTCTTTGTTGGACATGCAATTATTGGGGCAGAAAATATAAAATACAATATTTTCTATTTTTCCACAAGGGGTGTTTTATAAAGACAGGAGGATGGTTTCGAGGGAGAAGCGCTGGCTGACATTGGTATTTTTAACAGTGGTATGAGTTTTTTGTAAAGATTTTAAAGTATTGAGCAGCCAAGCCGTATCGAAATCTTTATTATTTTTGTTTTGAAGATTAATTTGTTTAAGTAAAACTTGTCTTGCGACAAAGGTTATTTTTTCCAGAAAACTGCTTGCTTCTTCTCTGGTTTTGCCGTAAGTCTCGGCGATTCTTAGCCTGTCCCCTGCTTCGTATTTTGGTAAATTGGACAAAATATTTGCAAAACTTTTCAATTCTTCCTCGGATAATTTTAAGCCTTCATCTTTTAGTTCGATAAGTACGCAACGGGAAAGAACAGTTGGCAAAAATAATTCCTTGTTTAGGCTGACTAATACTATAATAGTATGGTTTGGCGGCTCTTCCAGAACTTTCAGAAGCGAATTTTGCGCCTCTATTGTTACGCGGTCAAGTATCGCAATTACCATTGCTTTTGTCTTACTTTTGAAGGGTTTAAGATATAGTCTTTTTTGCAGAGTTCTTACATCATCAATTCCCAAAGTTTTTTCAAAAGAGTTGATATCGATATCCAAAATATCGATTTCTTCTTTCTTGCAAATAGTAATTGCATGGTCAATCCCTTTCTGTATAATTTTGGAAATTATCAAAAGTGTCTGCATATTTTGGAATGAATATGTTGACATTATATATAACTTTTCCCTATTATGGAAGTAATGCCCATTGATGATTCTAAATTTGTCACAGAGAATAAAACGCTTTTGGATGTTCTCCTTTCGGAACGTCTGATAACCTCGTCGCAATATGAAGAAATAAAGGTCAAAAGCGCCAGCCAGGGATTATCTTCGGAGTCGGTCATTACGTCTTTAAATATAGTGCCGGAAGAAAAAATAACAGAGGCCAAAGCAAAACTTTTGGGTATTCCTTTTGTGACCTTGGAAGGAACTTCATTTTCCCCTCAAGCCTTAGGTTTAATGCCAAGAGCAGTAGTTGAGCGCTTTTTTCTGGTACCGTTTTCCTACGACGATAAAACGAAAACGCTTTCTATTGCAATGAGTAATCCTGTAGATTTGGAGGCAATTTCTTTTGTTCGCCAAAAAACAGGGCTGAATATAAAAGTTTTTGCGGCATCTGCGAAAGACGTAGAAAAAGCGATAAATGAACAATACCGTCAGGAATTGGTTGGAGAAGTTGGGGAAGCTTTAAAAGAAACGGAAAGTCTGCACAAAACTCAAACCATTGATAGCAAAAAAATAGCGGAAATTATCAAAGAAGCTCCGATTGCGAAAATCGTCTCAACGATTTTGGAATATGCAGTTACCAGCCGTGCTTCCGATGTTCATATAGAGCCTCAAGAGGATAGGGTTAGGGTCAGATATAGAATTGACGGAATTCTTTATGATAGATTGAGTCTTCCCAAAAATGTTCAGGAGGCAGTTGTATCGCGGATTAAAATTTTATCAGATATGAAAATAGACGAGCATCGTACTCCTCAAGACGGAAGGTTTAATTTCAAGGTTGCAGACAAAGAAGTAGATCTGCGTATCTCTGTTCTGCCGACAACCTTTGGAGAAAAAATTGTCATGAGGCTTCTTCGGAAATCCGGCGGAATACCTACCCTTCAGGAGTTGGGTCTGATGGGAAGTTCTTTGAAAAATTTGGAAACTGCGATACTGCGACCCCACGGAATTATTATTGTCTGCGGTCCAACAGGGAGCGGAAAAACCACCACTCTTTATTCTGTTTTGTCCAAACTGAATACCACAAGAGTTAATATAGTGACGCTTGAAGACCCTGTTGAATACCAAATGCCCGGAATTAATCAGGTGCAAATAAATCCGGCAGTAGGGCTTACTTTCGCAACAGGATTGAGATCATTTCTGCGTCAGGATCCCAATATCATATTGGTTGGAGAAATACGAGATTCGGAGACAACAGAACTGGCTATTCAGGCCGCGTTAACAGGGCATTTGGTATTCTCAACTCTGCATACGTCAAATGCCAGCGGAGCTTTGCCTAGGCTTATAGATTTAGGCGCTGAAAGATTTTTGCTTTCTTCTACTTTGAATGCGGTTTTGGCGCAAAGAATAGTTAGGAAAATTTGCCTTCACTGCAAAGAAGAATATATTCCCCTACCCCAAATAATTCAGGAAATTAAGAACGGTTTGGGTAATCTTTTTCCGTCAGCGGGAGAAACTGTTAAGCTGTATAAAGGTAAGGGCTGCGAAGAATGCGCAGGTTCGGGATACTTGGGAAGAATTGGTATTTTCGAAACGCTTCCTGTTTCGGAGAAAATGTCAACGCTTATTCTGCAAAATGCCGATAGTAATTCCATAGAAAAAGAAGCAATTTCGGAGGGTATGATTGTGCTAAAACAAGACGGATATCTGAAAGCTCTGCAGGGAATAACAACAGTGGAAGAGGTGTTAAGGGTGGCACAGGAATAGTATGGAGATACAAGAATTATTAAATATAACAATTCAAAATAAAGCCTCGGATCTGCATTTGTTAGCAGGTATTGTTCCGACAATACGTGTTGACGGTTCATTGGTGTTCCTGCCAAATTACCCGGCGGTAACTAAAGAAGATGCGGAGCGAATGATCTTTTCTATACTTACGCCATCTCAAAAAGAGCTTTTGCTGGCGAATAAGGAATTGGATTTTTCCTTTGGATTTGGCGGAGGGACTTATGGAAATTTGGGAAGATTTAGGGTTAATCTGTATTTTCAAAGAGGAATTCTTAGCGGGGCGTTTCGTTTTCTTGAACCAAATATCAAGACAATTGACGATCTTCATCTGCCAAAAATCGCTCACAATTTCGCTGCTCTTAAGCAAGGATTTATTTTGGTTACCGGTCCGACAGGTCAGGGAAAATCAACAACTTTGGCGGCAATTATCAACGAGATAAATGCCAATAGGGCAAATCATATCCTGACGATAGAAGATCCGATAGAATATATCTATCCAAATGGAAAAAGTATTATTTCCCAGCGCGAGATGGGTTCTGATACACACTCTTGGGGAATGGCTCTAAAATCCGCTTTAAGAGAAGACCCTGATGTGGTTTTGGTCGGAGAAATGAGAGATCCCGAAACTATTTCATCTGCAATTACGGTTGCAGAAACTGGACATTTGGTATTCTCTACTCTGCACACAAATTCCGCGTCCCAAACAATAGACAGGATTATTGATTCTTTCCCTGCAGATCAGCAAACCCAAATAAAAATTCAGCTGGCATCAACCTTAAAAGGTATTATTTCCCAGCGTCTGGTGCCGATGATAAACGGAGGAAGAGTTCCTGCAGTTGAAATACTTATCGGTACTCCTGCGGTTGCCAACAATATTAGGGAAGGGAAAACGCATTTGATTGATTCCATAATCCAAACAGCTTCGGATGAAGGGATGATTACTTTGGAGTCTTCGCTGGCTTCTCTAGTTTTGGCAGGCAATATCAGCCTTGAGACTGCAAAGGAATATGCTTTGCATCAAGACGATCTTGCGCGTCTTGTCAGTTAACTTATGAGATTATTGTATCAAGCTGTAACTAGGGAAGGGAAAAAAGTCAGAGGAGTAATTAATGCAAGCGATACCAATGAGGCAGCAGCATATTTAAGAAGCAAGAATTTTATTCCGATAAGTATCTCCAAAGAGAACAAAAACAAATTTTTAGATGCTCTTCCCATGTTCTCCCAAAAAATTACCGCTTCGGATTTGGTGATTTTTACCAGACAATTATCTTCGATGCTGACAGCAGGACTTACTCTTATTAAATCCTTGGAAATTCTTAAGGAGCAGTTGGAAAAAGAGGCGATGATAGAAATTGTCGATAGCATAATTACAGACATAGAGGAAGGGTCAACTTTCTCTGCGGCAATTGCCAAATATCCGCAAGTTTTCTCATCAATATATGTTTCTCTTATCAAAGCGTCCGAAACATCCGGACTTTTGGATAGATCCCTTTTAAGACTTGCCGACAATTTGGAAAAACAGCAAAAATTAAAAGGGACAATCAGATCCGCTCTGATGTATCCGATTATAGTTGTAATTTTGATGGTTGTGGTAGTTGCGATTATGATGGTTTTTGTTATTCCCCAGCTTTCTGTCTTGTATAACGATCTGAATATTCCTTTGCCCTTGCCTACGCAAATAATTGTAAGCCTTTCAAGTTTCGTTATAATTTTCTGGCCTGTGATAGTGGCATCAATAGTCTTGAGCGTATTTTTTTACAAGCGTTGGCACAAAACAGAAGGCGGACAGCTGATTATCGATAATTTGCTTCTCAAACTTCCGGTTTTTGGTGTTCTTATCAGAAAAACAATTCTTGTGGAATTTTCCAGAACTTTGGGACTGATGGTGGGAACAGGAAGTTTGGTTGTGGAGTCTTTGATAAAAACAGCAGATATAAGCGGGAATATTCATTATAGAAATGCCATTTTGGATGTTGCCAGAAGAGTAGAAAAAGGAGTAACTGTCGGAGACGCAATGGCAGCTTATGTTTTATTTCCTCCGGTTCTTGTTCAGCTGGTAAAAATCGGGGAACAGACGGGAAAGCTTGACGAAACTCTGCTTAGGGCGTCTGAATATTTCGAAGGAGAAGTTAGTGAGACTGTTAAAGCTTTAACAACCGCGCTTGAGCCTTTTATTATGGTAGTTTTGGGAATCGGCGTTGCGTTCTTAATTATTTCCGTGATTACGCCGATATACAGCTTAACATCATCTATTCAATGACTCCGCTTTGTGATTCACTTTACCCCCTTGACAAGGAAAATATAATGTGTTCTACTAAATATATAGTCAAATAATGAAAAGAATTTATAACAAGCTTTTTTCTGTCGGTTCCAAAGGTTTTACGCTCATTGAGCTTCTAGTGGTTATCGGTATCCTCGGGATACTTGCTTCAGCCCTTATTGCTACCATTGACCCCTTCGAACAGCTTAAGAAAGCTACGGATGCAAAAATAAAAAATATTACCGTAGAATTTCAAACAGCATTGGTAAGATATTACACAACGCATGGTACATTTCCTTGGAACGATATCGCTAGCATAGAAAACAATACTAATCCGGCTTGTACGGCACTTAGTTCAGCCGTGATATCAGGTCAAAAACTTAGCGTTGCAGCAGTAAAAGCATGTATTGATAATGCAGGCGGCGCAAGTTTGATTGCGGAGGGAGAGCTAAAAAGTTCATTCACGTCTGATGTAAATGATCTTGCTAAAGTGTATGTTACTTGGGATCCGGCTAATGCCACAAATGCAACTATTTGTTTTAGTCCAACATCAAAATCTCAAAAAGGCGCGCCTGATACGAAATGGACAGATGCGCAGGGAGCCACAGAAGGAGCAGCTTGTCCAAGTTCAACAGCAGCAGACAATATATGCTTTTGGTGCACACAGTAAGCTTCGCGTGTCCTCTTGATTAAATAATTTGCTATACTAGATTATAAACGTTGATTTTATTGGATGAATAGCTTGTTCACTTTTTATATTCTTATCATCGGTTTACTGATTGGGTCTTTTCTGAATGTTCTAATAGATAGAATTCCGAAGAGAAGATCATTTATTAAGGGAAGGTCGTATTGCGATTCGTGCAAGAAAACTCTCAAATGGTACGATTTAGTTCCTGTTTTTTCATTTATTTTTTTGCAAGGCAAATGCCGGCAGTGCCGATTCCCTATCTCCTTTTATTACCCTATCGTTGAGCTGGTTACAGCGTCTTTATTTACAGTAACGTTTGTATTTGTTCTTGGAGGAAATTTTCAATTGGATAAAATCACAACCTTAATTTATTATTTGTTTATTGTTTCCTCTCTCATTGTTATCTTTTTTACCGATTTAAAATATGGAATTATTCCCGACAAAATCTTGTTTTCCGCTATCCTAGTCTCCCTAGCGTATCTATTCACTATTCATAATTCTTTATTCATAATTCACTTCTTGTCTGGCGTGGGCGCATTTTTATTATTTCTACTTTTGCACTTAATTACCAAAGGCAAAGGAATGGGATTTGGAGATGTAAAACTCGTCTTTTTGATTGGGCTTATCTTAGGCATTCTTAATACAGTTTTAGCTTTATATCTAGCATTCTTGACAGGGGCTGCGGTTGGGCTCATACTAATTTTATGGGGAAAAAGAAAGTTTTTTGGGGGAAAAATTCCCTTCGGTCCATTTTTGGTTTTGGGAACATTTATAAGTTTGTTTTTGGGAGAAAAAATAATCAAGGTTTTACTTTGGTAGAGCTTGTTGTTGTGCTTGTAATCCTGGCAGTTCTCGTAGGTATAAGCTTAACCCTACTTAATCCTAAGAAATATATTGATCAGGCGAAAGATGCGAAAAGAGCTCACGACTTAACTCAAATTCAAAGCGCGCTGGATACCTATTATAATGATTACAATTATTACCCTAAATTATTAAGTCAATTAAACAGTGATCAGACTAAAATTTATATGAAAGATATTCCTACAGATCCGGATACAGGTTTTCTTTATCCTTATGAAATTAATGCTGATGAGACTTATCCGCAATGGAATATACTATTTGCAAAAGTTTCTACACGCTCGAACATGTGGTCAACCTGCCCGTTAGATCAGTTTTCCGACTGCATACCGCCAAATTATGACTCTTCATATATTTGTGTTTTGTCCGGAAAAATTGACTGTACTTATGTTAAATCCGTAGAAGTTCTACCGCCCATAGTTCCAACCGGCGTTCCAACCCCAACCCCAACTTCAATACTTAACCCTACGCCTACTACTCCTTTTGGAGGTCCGACAAATACTCCGACTCCGACAGGATTCTTAACGCCAACGCCAACAGGTACACTTAGTCCAACTCCAACTCCTATTTTTACGCCCACGCCCACACTTCCTCCGCCTACTCCGACACCGTGTGTTAAAATTTACGCTTGTAGGCCGACATGCAACCAATTAGATACGCCGGCAGATGATGGCTATTGTTCATCGAATTGCGATGGAGCTTGCCTATAAAGTGAATTATGAATCAAGAATCAAGAATTAAGAATATTAAAAAATATAGCATTATTCATTATTCATCATTCATTATTCGTAAAGCCAAAGGCTTTACTTTAATCGAGTTGATTGTTGTGATAGGTATTTTGGCTGTTTTGGCAAGCGGTTTGATAACTATTTTTAACCCGTTTGCACAATTTCAGAAAGCCCAGGACGCCAAGAGAAAATCCGATCTTTCTCAAATCCAAAAAAGTCTGGAAGTTTATTATCAAGATAATGGCCGTTATCCTGATAATCCAGATAATCCATCCGCAAATGATTACAGAATAAAAGGATTAGACGGAAATCCTGTTTCTTGGGGACAGCGTTGGCAGCCATACATAAACATTTTGCCCAAAGATCCAAACAGCACAAAACAATACGTATACTATGTTTCGCCGACAAGCAATGGACAAGGTTATTATCTGTATGCTAGTCTGGATAGAGAAGGCAAAGATCCGCAGGTATGCCACGCAGACGGCAGTAAATGCGATAATGTGCCGATTAATGCATCGTGCGGCGGGATTTGTAACTATGGAATATCCAGTCCGAATTTAAGCCCGTAGAAAGAATTATGAATCAAGAATCAAGAATTAAGAATATTAAGAAAAATAACATTATTCATAAATCCAGGGGGTTTACTCTGATAGAGCTTCTGATTGTAGTTTCTATTATTGGGGTATTGGCAACTTTGCTGATGACCAATTTTATAGGCATAAGACAGCGTGCTCGGGACGCCCAGCGCAAAGGTGACCTTAAGCAAATTCAGTCGGCACTTGAGCTTTACAGAGCAGATCAAGGAAGTTATCCTTTAACAGCTTCTTTTCCTGTCTGCGGTCTTTCTCTAACCGGCGGTTCCCCTCAATCGACTTATATGCAAAAAATTCCCTGCGATCCCTTAAATGCTACACCTTATACATATACTTACGGTTCAAACGGCACCGCATATAGTCTTATCTCGTGTTTGGAGAACTTAAACGACTCACAGAAAGATGCAGCGAATAATAGTCCTTGCGATGGGACAAATAATTGGTCTTTTACGGTTCAAAACCCATGAAAAATTATGGCTTTACTCTTATTGAACTTGTCGTGGCGTTTTCCGTAATCGCTTTATTGTCCACAGTTGGAATAGCATCTTTCGTAAACTACAGTCGGAGCCAGGCTCTTACGGTGAGCGCTAAAGACTTGGTAAATACTCTTAATCTGGCTAAATCCCGCAGTCTTTCTCAAGTTTTGCCTTCACAATGTTCCGGCCAAAGTCTTGTCGGTTACGAAGTAAGATTGTGCATTTCCACACAATCTTGTGCTTCGGGAATAAATTATGAACTCAACGTTGTGTGTTCAGGGAGTATTTATTCAGCAATAGAAACAAAAAACCTGCCTGTTAATATCAATTTTGATACGGTCAAAACTACGACAACATCATTTATTTTTCCTGTTCTAACCGGAGGAGTAAAAATGAATGGCGGAGACGGAACAATTGTCTTATCGGGATATTATGGACAGGAAAAAATAATTACAGTTAGTAATTCCGGTATTATCAAATGAAAATAAAAAAACTATTCATTAACAGATACGAGTGCGGACAGACTTTAATTGAAGTTTTGGTTGCTCTTGGCGCAGCAGTAGCAGTTCTTTTTGGCATAACAATTGCGGTTCTCTCTTCTCTTAATAATGCGCAGTTTACCCAAAATCAAAACTTAGCTAATAAATATGCTTCGCAGGGAATGGAAATTATAAGACAGCTTAGAGATTCCGCCTCTTCCGGTCTCTCGCAATATTCGAATATTTTTTATTGTTTAGGTGAGGATGGGAAGTTAATAGCTAAAGGTTTGGGGTGTGGGCAGAACGTGGGAGTTTTTGTGAGAGAAATTAACTTGGATCAAAACTCTTCTTCCTGTGGCGGAACTGGTGTTTTGTCAACAGTATTAGTTTCATGGTCAGATGGCGCTTGCACAGACATTTCCAATCCCTATTGTCATCAGGTGAAATTAATTTCTTGTTTTTCTAATCCTGCTACAATATCAGCACCATGAAGAAAAATAATAGGGGGTTTACTCTCGTAGAGCTTTTAGCTGTTTCTGCAGTTATGGTTGTAGTCAGCGTCATAGTAACTGCTACGATAACTTCTTCTCTTCGCGGAACTACCAAGACGAATACGATTAATGATGTCAGGCAAAATGGCAATTATGCGATTGCTCAAGTTTCCAAGATGATTGAATATGCCAAAAGCTTTAATGGAGTTAGCAATGACAATGTAGCTTTCGTCTCAAACTGTGTTGATTCTACTCCTCCTTTGACTCCAACTCCTACACCGTCCCAGTATAAATATATTGCAATAACAGGATTTGATAATGGCCAAACAATTTTCGGCTGTTCGCAAAACAATGTTAATACAATTGCTTCGAATAGTGCATTTTTGATAGATACTAGTTTAGTTTCCGTAGATGCGTGTTCATTTACATGTGAGCGCGCAAGGATTACCGATCCTCCAATTATTGGTATAAACTTTTCTCTTAGTAAAAATACGACCAGCAGTCTATTTGAGAACAAGGCTTCGATCTCATTTAAAACCTCGGTTAAAATGAGAAATTTAAGTAATTAACGTACGTTTTGTTGACAACTGGATTTAACAGCTGTTATTCTTAAAATATGCACAAAAACGAAAAAGGGCCTGCCTCGCCGAGTCAAGGCGGGCAAATCCTTTTAATAGTTGTTTTGGTAATGATAGTTTCTCTGACAGTTGGTTTATCTGTTGCTTCAAGGAGCATTACGAATTTGCGTACTTCAACAGAGGAAGTTAATTCGCAAAAAGCTTTATCTGCAGCCGAAGCAGGAATTGAGCAATCAATATTATCAAATGCTTCTATAGCAAGCGGTGAAATTTACATAGGCACTAGATATTCAACAACAGTTACGGAAGTTAAGGGAACAAGTTTTTTGGTTAAGGGGGGGAATACGATTGCGCAGGATGAGGGAGCAGATATTTGGTTATCGGATTATTCTAAAGATTCTGCCAAACTATATTTAAATCCTTGGAGCGGCAATCTAACAATTTACTGGGGAAATTCTGCGGATTCCTGCTCAAATCCTGCTTTGGAAATAGTTATTGTTTCCGGGACGAAAATTTCCCCGAAGATTAACCGTTATGCATTCGATCCGTGTCTTTCGCGGGTAAGCAGCAATCATTTCACTCAAGCCTCATCAGGCGGAAGCGTTGCGGGTGTGAATTTTCTATTTTCAACTCCTCCAATTGGCGTCGTATCAGGATTAATAGCCAAAATTATTCCTCTTTATTCGTCAGGACAAATAGGAGTTGTCGGCACATCCTCCTTGCCTTCCCAAGGTTTTGTTATTGATGCGCTTGGACAATCCGGCGGCACTAGCAAGAAAATTAATGTTTTTAACGGCTATCCGGAACTGGCGGCACAATTTTTTTCCTATGGTCTTTTTTCGCATTAATAGTATAAATTATGAGTAATTCATCTTTTGGATTAGACATCGGAGTAACCAATATCAGAGCCGTCTGGTTGGATTACGCGAAAGAGGGCTTTTTATTAAAGGCATCTGCTATCGCCCCTACTCCTCCCAAAAGCGTTCTGTCCGAGTCCCCTTTAGATCAGGAGGAAATGGCTCAAGCTATAAAAAACGTTGTGGATAAAGCCAAAATAACAGTGAAAAACGTTAACATAGCATTTCCGGAAAATCAGGTCTATACGAAAGTTATAGACATGCCGGTTCTTTCCGATAAGGAGCTTGCCTTTAGCATCTATTGGGAGGCAGAGCAATATATTCCCGTACCTCTTCCGACAATCACTTTGGTTTGGAATGTTTTAAAAAGACCCGAAAAAATAGAGGTAGGATCAACAGGAAAAATGCAGGTTCTGATGGTAGGAGCGCCAACCGCACTCATCAATAAATATCAAAAAATACTTTCAATGGCAGGGCTAAATATCGTGTCAATTGAAACAGAGATACTGTCTGCGATAAGATCTTTGGTTCCTTTTAAAGCAAATGCAGCTTTTGTTGTTCCGCCTACAACAGTGATAATTAGTATCGGAGCAGTTAGTACCTCGCTGGCAATTATAAAAGAAGGAATACTGGTTTTTACTTATTCTATTCCGATAGGAGGAATAGCCATTAACCGCGCCATTGAGTCTGATTTCGGGTTAACTTTACCCCAAGCTGAAGAATATAAGAAAACTTACGGTTTTTCCAAAGAAGGTGTTGGAGGAAAAATTGGGAAATCCATAGAACCCATTTTGACTTCGATTGCGGCAGAAGTAAAAAAATCTTTAGCTTTTTATGCGCAAAAATACAATAACCAATCCCCGATTCAGCAGATCTTGCTTTCGGGGGGAACGGCCAAACTTCCAGGAATCGATCTTTTCTTTGCGCAAGATACAGGCATAGAAACTGCTATCGGAAATCCCTGGAAAGTTTTAGCCAATCAAGAAGTCCCCAAAGATATAATAGATGGAGCTTCCGATTATTCAGTAGCCGTAGGTTTGGCTATGAAAGGTTATGACTAACGATATTAATCTTTTGGTAGGAAAAGACGCCAACTACTTACGGCAGAAAAAAATACTGTCGTTGGCAAGGCTAATGGCATTTGTTTCATTAGGAATAGTTGTTTTACTTTCGGTAATCGCCTTTTTTCTCAACAGCCAGTTTTCCCCGACACTAATAAAAAGCCAAGAAGATGCGGTTTTGCAGAGTCTTTCTAAGCTTAGCAAAAAACAAGCGAAACTTTTCATAGTGAACAACAGAATTACGAATATAGCAACGATATTAAATAAAAGAGTTGATTATTATAAAATTTTGAGTCTTATCCTGGATAAAATTCCAACCAATGTTTCCATAGACAAAATAGAAGTGGATAAAAAGCAGATTTCACTGACGATATCGTCCAATTCCTTAATTCCGATAGATGCATTAATTAATAATTTTGTAGATATGGTAAAAAATAAAAAGCTAATAAATTCACTGACGCTTAATTCCTTAACTTTGAATGCGAAGACAAGCCAATACTCAATATCTTTGAGTGCGAGTCTATAAATTATGAATAATAAAGTAAATATTGACGCTGACACTCTAAAATTTCTCTACGCAAAATATAAAGAATTTTTGGTTCCGGTAATGGTAATGGTTGTTTCTATAATTCTTCTTATCGTATTTGTAATACCTCAATTGTTAGCTTTTCTATCAAACATAGATGCGATAAAAGAAGAAAATTCCAAGCTTTCCGTATTGAAAGAAAATTTAAACGCAATCACAATTGTTAGCGATTCAACTTTGGATTCGCAGTTAAAAATTACAAGCGCGGCTTTACCTTTAACTAAAGATTTTACAGGAATACTAAATGCGCTCGCTACCTCTTCAAGGATATCCGGAGCGTCTTTAGGAACTTTCGAATTTCAAGTTGGAGATATATCGTCAACACAGCCAAATCAATCCGGTTTTCCATTTCTAAAAATGGCGTTAAATGTAAACGGAGACATAAAAACTGTCAATAGCTTTATCAATTCTCTTTCGAAAGCATTTCCTTTGTCCGAGATTACCGGAGCAGCTATTGGCAATGGGATTTCAACTATCAATCTCTCTTTTTATTATAAACCTGTTCCTGCTAATGTTATTAGCAATAATGTACCGATTAATTCTGTTTCCAAAGACGGACTTAATTTAATTAGCAATCTGTCTTCATTTAGCAATTCTTCTGTAAATCTGCCTTTATACAATGCTTCTCCAAGCGGCAAAACTAATCCTTTTTAGAAGTTTTTTCCAGAAGATCAGGGCGAAGCTTTTTAGTAATTTTTAACGATTGATTTTTTCTCCAATTATCAATTTCCGCATGATTGCCTGAAAGAAGTACTTTCGGAACGGTTAATTCTTGATATTTTTCAGGTCTGGTATATTGAGGATATTCTAAATAATCGGAAAAAGATTCCGTATCCGTAGCGCCCTTCTTAAGAACTCCGGGTAATAGTCTAATTACAGCATCCGCCACAAGCATCACGGGGATTTCTCCTCCGGTAACGATGAAGTCCCCGATTGAAATTTTCTCGTCAATAAATTTTTCTATTCTTTCATCTATTCCTTCGTAATGTCCGCAGACAAGAATTAAATGTTTCAGTTTGGATAATTGCGCTGCCTTTTTTTGCTTAAAGACAGAACCGTGCGGGTCAAGAAGAATTACTCTCTGCTCATCTTTTTTTAGTGTTTTATTTTTAGTTTCTTCTATTGCTTTTGCCAAGACATCAACTCTTATCACCATTCCCAATCCCCCTCCGTAAGGCTTATCATCAACGCTTTTATGTCTTCCAATTCCATAATCACGAATATCGACAAAATTTATTTTGACCTTTTTTTTCGCTATCGCGTTTTTGATGATTGAATAAGCAAAAGGACCGATGAACATTTCGGGGAATAAAGTAAGAATTGAGATAGTCATCTTCTACTGTTTGGGGGTTTCAAAAAGAGTAATATTTATTCTTTTGTTCTGTTTTATTGCCGGCATCCGCATAAGATTTCTTACAGCCCTTATCACTTTTCCGTTTTTTCCTATAATTTTTCCCATATCTTCCTCTGCGACTTTAATCGTAAAATTTATTATCCCATCTACTTCTTCCTCTTTTATTTCTATATCTTTGGGATTGTCTACGATTGAAGAAACGATGTGTTGTAATGCTTTTTTCATGATTTCAATAATTCCATAACGCTTGGAGTGGGCTGGGCTCCTTTGGAAATCCAGTAGTCATATCTTGCTTTGTCTATCTTTTTATCCATTGAGTTAACTCCTTTTTCGTACCAACCCAATGTTTCAATAGGCTGCCCGTTACGTCTGGATCGTTTTTCCTTAACGACAACACGAAATCGGTTTTCACCTTTTCTTCCCATTTTCGCTAATCTAATTACAACTGACATAAAGCTATTTTATCATTATTTGCCGATCTTCTCAAGGGCTTCCTTTGCGGCGTTTTCTTCTGCTTCCTGTTTTGATTTTCCGATTCCCTCCCCGTATATTTTTTCTTTTACGAAAACAGCTACGCTGAATAATTTCGCATGCGAAGGTCCAACTTCCTTCATTACTTTATAAAGCGGTGAGTTCCTCATTTTTGATTGGACTAATTCCTGAAGAAGACTTTTAGGATCTTTAAGAGAACCCTCAATCAGGCTTTCCAGTGTATTTAATAAGACATTTTTTATAAATTCAGATACCGCTTCTAAGCCTTGGTCGATGAAGAGTGCTCCCACAAATGCTTCGAAACTGTCTGCCAAAAGACTTTGATTTTGTCTTCCTTTTGACTCCTCTTCCCCTTTTGATAGTAAGAGCAATTCTCCGAAGTTCAACTCTTTTGCTGCTATAGCCAAACTTTTGGTATTCACGATAAGAGAGCGAAGATTGGTTAATTTGCCTTCGTCATAGTCGGGATATTTATTGAAAAGAAAGTTAGAGACGATAAGCGAGATTATGCTATCTCCCAAAAATTCCAAACGTTCGTTAGAGGGAATTTTTTCCCCGCCTTGCCGCGAGGCAGGCTTTACCTCATTCAAATAGGATCTATGCGTAAAAGCCTGTTTAAAAAGTTTAGGATTATTTATTTTTGGCAGATTCATATAGGATAACCTTTCCCAGAGCCCCATTAATAAATGATGGACCGGTATCTCCGGAATATTCTTTGGCTAATTCTATTGCTTCATCGATGATTACTTTCGGCGGTTCTTTCTTTTCTACCAAAAGCTCAAATATTGCGAGTCTTAGAATTGCCAGGTCAACCTTGTTGATTTTATCAATTGGAAATTCAGGGGCTGCTTCTTCGATTGTTTTATCAATAAGCGCTTTTTCTGAAAAAATAGTTTTTGCCAATTCGCTTGCTCTTTGTTTATGAAAGTCTATTTTAAATAATTCTTCGACAAGTTTCTGGCGTTTTTTATGTCGGGGGTCAAGAGCGCTTTTCATGCGGTTTTTTCTTCTTTACTCTTTTTTTCCTTGAGAGCAACAACTCTTTTGCCTTTGTAAAAACCGCAGTATTTGCAAATAGTATGAGGCAAAATTACTTCTTTACAATTTAGACAACGGATGAAACTCGGGCGCTCAAGCTTTATGACTGCCCTTCTTTTGCCTTGTCTTGCCCGTGAATGTCTTTTTTTCGGTTCTTGCGGCATAATATTTGACTTTTAGTTTTTCTATAAACTATGAACAATTAACTATTAGCTAACTTGTATTATACTCAATTTTTCCCGCTTTCACAATAGTTGGATTACAAATCAGGGAAACTAATGCTTGACACCATGGGTGATTTTGGTATAAATTATATTCGCAATGGGAAAAGAGATGGGTGAACGTACAGCTGGCACTTCTGGTAGGGCGAATAGGCAATTTGAGCGTTTCCTTCTGGATTTCAAAGCATTCACGAGAAGGTTAAGAATTACTGGCGGAGAAGTTATAGCGCATTTCACAATTGACCATCCGAATAAAAAAATTGAGATCGAGCGGATCTCCGAACCTCAAATCAAAGCATAAAATTTAATTCTGCACTTCAAAACCCTTAATTTACAAATGATGATTTAATCTGGAGAGATTTGTTTTGTGCTAATATTTTTTACTTTGTTTGCACCCTTGGGGTGGATTTGTAGCTACACGTGCGGATTTAGTCAAATTTTGTACCTTCGTGGTGGAATAGAATGGGCATATCTAGGGCGAATAAATTTATCCTTTTTTTACTCGGTAATAGCTTCCTTTGGTTTCTCCGCCCTTTTCTATAAATTTTCCGTCGACAAGTTTTTTCAGATCATATCTAAGAGTACGCGGAGGAACTTTCAGAAATCTTCTTCGTATAATGTCAAAAGAAACTATAGAATGGTCTTTAATAATATGAAATATTTCCTCTTGTCTTGAAGGAAGAAATATTTTTTCGGTTTTAGAAAGTTCTTGTTCAATTTGCTTTTTTATTCGATTTATCTGCGCAAGGAATGTTCCCAACATAAAAAGTAGATATTGATTCGTTTTTTTGGCACCCTTATCCAAATAAAAATAATATTCATCTTTATGTTCGTCCAAGTACTCCTCAAAAGGAATCGTAAAGGTAAAATCCCAACCTTTTGATTTCAAAATAGCCGATATCAAAAGTCTGCCGACTCTGCCGTTTCCATCCAAAAATGGATGAATTTTTTCAAAAACAAGGTGCGAAATAAAAGCAACGATTAGAGGGAATTTTTCTTTCTCAGAATGAATATAAGCTAAAAGGTCATTTAATAATCCTGAAATTTGCGCTGGAGGGGGCGGCATATATACAGCAACTCCCGCCTGATTAAAGATTGCGCTTACTTCTTTCCTAAAATAACCGGCATTAAATGTAATATTTTTCAAAACTAACGCATGCAATTGCGAAAGCGTATCTTTTGTAATGCTATTTCTTCTCATCTTCTTGTCTATAAAACGAATCGCAGAAACAATATTGAATATTTCTCTTTTTTTAACGTCTTCTGTCTTTTCAGATTCAAGATCGGTAAAGGTAAGCGGGTTTCCCTCAATTCGAGCCGAAAAAAGAGAGCTTTTTAAAAGGCTTACGCGTTGGATTTTTTCTTTTAACGGCAAGGGAATCTTCAATGACGAAAAGAACATTCGCGAAGCTTCAATTTTGGTTAAAAGTACTAGCATTTCGGGATTAATGGTGAAGTCGGGAGGAATCTTCATATCCATACATTACCATATCTTGCCGAATATTGCCATATCCTGCCTAAAATTACAGCGTTAAGACCTCACCTGCGGGATTAATCTTGGGAGATTTCTTTCGTGTTGATATTTTTTATTTTTTCCAAAAGCAAAGGATATTGAGATAGTTTGGGAAAGATTTTTTCCGCTTCTTTTTTGGTTTTTTCGATTAATTCAAAATCCGAAAAACTGGCGATTTTAAGCAAGCCGTGTCCGTGCTGCATGGTGCCGTATAATTCCCCGTGACCTCTTAATTTTAAATCCAGTTGAGCGAGCTCGTTACCCAAAGACAGAGTTTCCAGAGCTTTTAATCGTTCAATGGTTTTGGGATTTTTTGATTGAGTGAATAACAAACAATATGCTTGAGCATCGCTTCTGCCTACTCTTCCGCGCAGCTGATGCAATTGGGCAAGACCGAAGCGTTCGGTCTCCTCAATAAGAATGATATTGGCATTCGGGATATCAATTCCAACTTCTACAACTGGGGTAGCTACCAAAATATCTAATTTCCTATCCTTGAATTTCTTAAGCACTGTTTCTTTTTCTTTCGTCTTTAGTCTGCCATGCAAAATACCCAATTTCAAATTAGGGAAAACAGTTTTCTTAAGCAATTCATATTCCTTAGTTGCCGCCCTGACGGTTTTCAGAGTTTCGGATTCTTCTATGAAAGGGCAAATGATAAAAGCTTGTATTTTCGTATCCTTGATTTGTTTTTCAATCCACAAATAAGCGTTTTTTCTTTTTTCCGTAGGCACCAGCCAAGTTTTAATTTTTCTTCTTCCCTTCGGCATTTCGTCCAAAAAGGAAAGATCCAAATCTCCATACATAGTTAAAGCAATAGTTCTTGGTATTGGTGTTGCAGTCATGGATAGAAGATGGGGATTTTTTCCTTTTTTTCTGATTATTGCTCTTTGTTCCACTCCGAATCTTTGCTGTTCATCAATAACGACTAAACCTAATTTGTCTATTTTTCTTTTATCATATAATAATGCGTGCGTACCAATGAGAATATCAAAACTTGTTTTTTCCTTTATCTTTATTCTTGATTTTTTATTCATAATTCTTTTCTTCGTAGATCCCGTTACTAAGCCAACTTTTATTCCAAATGGAGAGAGAAGTTTTGAAATAGTGTTGTAATGCTGTTGTGCCAAAATTTCCGTAGGTGCCAGAAGAACAGATTGAGAACCATTCAGAAATGCTGCATACATGGCAATTGCAGATACCACGGTTTTGCCGCTTCCGACATCTCCCTGCAAAAGTCTGTTCATCGGTTTCGCTGATGCGATATCTTTGAAAATTTCCTTGAGTGTTCGTTTCTGGGCATTGGTCAATACGAATGGCAGCTTGGCGTAAAATTTATCTATTTTCTCTTGATATAAATCTATCTTAAAAGGATTACTGACTAAATTTTGACTCCATTCTTTTCTTCTTTTTAATGCGCCAAGCTGCATAAGGAAAAGTTCGTCAAAAGATAAACGAAGTCTGGCTTTTTCCGCTGAATCCGAATTTTTGGGAAAATGAATTTGTCTAATTGCCTCAAAGAACCCCAGCATTTGATTAGCCGAAATTATTGAGTAAGGAAGATATTCGAGCAGTTTATGTTTGCAATCACTGATGATTTTATTAACTTGACGGCGTAACCACTTAGAAGATACGCCTCTTGTCTCCGGATATGTCGGAACCAATCTTCCCGTGTGGATAGTTTCATCTTCGTCGTTTAATAATATTTCGTATTCAGGCGATTGCAGCAGCAATTTATTTTTATAAATAGAGGCTTTGCCCGAAACAGAAATCTTGTCTCCTTTTTTCATTAAATTTAATAAAAAAGGCTGATTAAACCAAATAATTTCTATCTCTCCTGTTTCGTCTTTTACTTTTGCTTTCTGTAGTGTTTTCCAATTTCTCGTGCGCTGATTTTTTATTTCCAAAACTTCGCCTTTTACAGTAACTGCTTCTCCTATTTGGAGATTAGCAATACTTGAGGTTATGGAAAAATCTTCATATCTGGAAGGAACGTGATAAAGAAAATCTTCCAAAGTTTTAATGCCAAGCTTTTCCAACCTTTTGGCGTACATTGTGTAGGTTTTGGAAACTTCCCTAACCGGCGTTTTTAAGTCCATACGTTATCTAAAGGGCAAGGAATGGGAGAATAGATGTTGCAATAAGCGCAATAGAGGCAATAGCAACGATAATTTTCCAAACCCACTTATGTTCTCTAAACATTTCCATAATTTTATTTTAACATAAAATTTTAATTTTGTATCCCTAGTTCCGAGTACGGTTAGTGCCAGAAGGCGCGGCGGTTGGTAAAAACCATTGCCATTTTGTATTTATCAGCAGTGTCAATGGACATTTTATCATTGATCGATCCCCCTTGCTGTACGATTGCGATAATTCCTTTTTTTGCAGCCAATTTTATTGAATCATCGAAAGGAAAGAAACTATCGCTTGCCAGAATTGCTCCTTTGGCGTATTTTCCTGCCTGCTCCAGGGCGATTTTGGTGCTTCTTACTCTTGATGTTTGTCCTGATCCGATGCCTCTAGTCATAGGTAAATTTTTATCAACGATAATAACAGCATTAGAATGGATTCTCGCGATAAATTTCCAGGCAATTTTCATGAGCGTTAATTGTTTTTCTGTCGGCTTTATTTTAGTAACGGTTTTCCAATTCTTAAACCCATTTTCAAGACGATTATCTTCTGTTTGGATTACTAATCCGCCGTTGACCCATTTAATATTTTCTTGATACTTTCTCTTTTGATAAATTTTCCCAAAGGTATAAATACCCATAGATTTTCTAATCTTCTTCAAATATTCAAGGGTATTTTTATTGATTTTGGGTATGGCAACGATATCGATATTGGAGCGTCTTAAATCTTTAAAATCCCCAATAATTTTTGCGGTAGCCAGATCCATATTTTTATTGATAACAATAATTCCTCCGAATGCGGATTCCGGATCTGCTTCGATTGCTCTTGCCAAAGCCTCTTTTGCTGTTTTTCCCAGCGCAATTCCGCAAGGGCTGTTATGTTTAATAACTACAGCGGCAGCTTGCCTAAAAAATCTCAAAGATTCCAGCCCCGCATTGATATCGGTAACGTTAACCAAGGATAATTCTCTCCCCCATTGACGCTTTAGATTATTTAACGGAGAATTATTATTGGGATACATGTAAAGTGAAGCTTTCTGATGAGGATTTTCTCCATAGCGAAGATTTACTTTTTTCCTAAGAGCAAGACTTAGTTCTTGCGGAAATAAATCTTTATTAAAAAATCTCGCAATTTGTGAGTCATAAAAAGACAGATGGTAGAAGGCTTTAGTAGCTAATTTTTGTCGAAATACTTCGGTGATAGATGTTTTTGAAAGTTTCCTACCGATTCTTTGGTAATCTTTTGGGTCTACGATTATCAGGACATTTCTAAAATTTTTTGCCGCCGCTCTAATCATGGTTGGTCCGCCAACGTCAATATTTTCTATTGCATCAAAAAGCGTAATTTTTGGATTTGCAATAGTTTGTTCGAAGGGGTAAAGATTGCAAACAACGATATCAATAGGTTTAATATTTAATTTCGCAGCTTCTTTTATATGTTTTGGATTGCTTCTATCAAATAAGATTCCTCCTTCAATCTGAAAACTTATCGTCTTCATTCGTCCGTCGAAACTTTCCGGATTGCCGGTAATTTCTTGAATCGGAATAACAGGAATTTTATTCTCGGACAAAACTTTGGCTGTTCCGCCGGTTGAAATAATCTTATAACCTAAGGAAACTATTGATTGGGCAAATTCAACAATTCCGGTTTTATCATAAACGCTCAAAAGCGCGTACCTTGAAGTTTGTTTTGCCATGATTATTTGGGGGCAGTTTTTATTTTTACAAAATTTCTTTTTCCAACTTTAAGAATACCTTCTTCAATTTTTTCATCCGGGCTTGTAATTCTTTTGTCATTTAGCGTTACTCCGCCTTGCTCCATAAGTCTTTTTGCTTCCGACTTGCTTGAGACCAAACCGGATTCAATTAAAACGTCAATAACGGTTTGAGTTTCGTTTACTACTTTTGTTTGCATATCATTAGGAATTTCTTTATTTTGTACTGTTTTTTCAAAATTCTGCTCTGCTTTTCCTGCGTCTTTTTCGCTATGTAATTCGGTGACGATAATTTTTGCCAATTCCTTTTTTATTTCCATCGGGTTTTTTCCGGACTGAATCTCTTTTATTCTTTGAAGATCTTGATCTGTTCCGAGAATAAAATATTGGCCGATCAAATCATCATTTATGGCCATAACTTTAGCAAACATGTCATTCGGACTATCATCGAGCCAAATTGCATTTCCCCAGGTCTTACTCATTTTCCGCCCATCTGTTCCCATCAGAAATTCCGTTGCAATT
>ERZ1292645.247-Hain-H14-02um-R2-247-length-22042-cov-12_pt1 | contig 22042 bp, 28 predicted proteins | sample MGYA00564401_ERZ1292645 | MGnify/ENA primary metagenome ERZ1292645 (study PRJEB36523, sample SAMEA6512644) | groundwater metagenome | collected 2019-01-09 | study: AquaDiva: Metagenomics assemblies of 32 groundwater samples | reverse complement strand
GCAGAATGATGCGCAAAGGACATTCTGCGCTGTTTAGCAATAAGCTATGGGGCAAGAAATTTTGGAGCGCTGGTTACTTCCACAGAACTGTAGGGGCAGTAACAGCAGAGACAGTCAAGCGCTACATAAGGGAAGGGCAGAAGAAGCACTGGAAGCTGATTGAAAATAAAGAGCAGAAAACTTTGTTCAACTTTAACTAGCACTTGACGCTACGGGTTGAGCGCAAAGCGAAACCCGTAGTAGTTCACGAATGATAAAATACTGAAAATTAGAGATTCAGAGATTTTTTATGTGGGATTAAGACAGCAGAGTCGCAAAACATAATTTATTATACTACCACAATCTTAATCTGAATAGAATGAAGCACACACCTAAAGTTACAATTGCTTTAGTTCTTTTTTTCTTCATGGCACAATTTATTGGACTGCTAATAATAAATCAATATATTGACCACAGGAAAACTATTGAGCAACAAGAAGTCGTCTTGAAGCCTTTGCCATACGGTTTTGAGAGACCAGAAATAAAAAACAAATCAATCTCTTTTGTGCCAATATTGCTATACATTTTCTTAGGCACAATAATGCTTTTATTTATAATAAGGATGAATAAGCCTGTGCTCTTGAGAGGCATGTTCTTCATTTCAGTAGCAATAACCCTATCAGTTGCCTTTGCAGCCTTTATGAACACAATTATTGCAGGGTTATTAGCTTTGACAATCTCCTTCTTGAGATTATATAAACCCAATGTTGCAATACAAAATTTTTCTGAGGTATTTATATATGGGGGTTTAGCTGCCATCATGGTAAACATATTTAATATATTTGCCGCATTTATGTTTCTAATTATGATATCTATCTATGATTATATAGCTGTTTATAAGACGAAGCACATGGTGAATATTGCAAAATTCCAAACCAACTCAAGAGCATTCGCAGGCTTGCTTATTCCTTATGACAAAGAAAAAATTTCCCTTAAATATGAACCATTACAAGAATTGACAGTCAAACGAAAAAAAACTAGGGTGGCTGTTCTAGGAGGAGGTGACATTGGATTCACTTTGATATTTGCTGGTGTTGTAATGAAAGAGCTAATGCTGAAGGAGACTGTGTTAATTGGATTTTTGAAGACTTTAATAATTCCTGTTTTTGTTAGTCTAGCTCTGTTTGCTCTTTTGCTCAAAGGTGAACAAAACAAATTTTACCCGGCAATGCCAATTCTAAGCCTAGGATGTTTTTTGGGTTATTTGATAATTATTTTTATATAAGTTGCATAATAAAATAAGTAAAGCTTTAAAATCTATATTATATTACTGCTCTAGGGAGGACTTTGCTGGGAGGTTAGCACTCTCCTGTTAGCGCAAACGTGCTTTAGGCGCAGTGAAGCTTGAGAAGCGGCATGAGCCATTGCTTTTTAGTCTTGCTCTTGGCGTAGAAACTCTGCCTCATAGGACTAGCGCCTGTGAAAATCCGTAAGGTCTGGAAAGAAGCAGCGGTAATCTCAGGCATTGGTGCTTATGAGTAACAGAGTGGAGCTGGGAACAAGGTAGCTATCTGCATGGCTTTTGCCCATTCTAGAGCACGTCCTTCCCTTTTAATATTCTAATTAAATCAAATGAAATTAGAAGATTACCTCAAAAATGGAAAAATATTTGTGAGGAAAGGAACATTTGCGATTGTAAAGTCTAGAAAATCATTGCCAAATTTTTTTGCAGTTGTCAAAGATGGTAGCGAGATTACATGCGTAATCGATCAATCAAAAATCAAAATTAATGAGAATATAATTAAAATTGAAAAGAATTGGAAGATTCTTACCTTAGATATTGTTTTTCCATTGAATGTTGTTGGAGTTACTGCCAAAATTTCAAGTACTTTATCAAAGGCAGACGTTAGCATATTTCCAATTTCTGCATATTCAAGAGACCATTTCTTAATCAAAGAGATGGATTTATCCAAGACAATAAAAGCACTTAGGAAAATTGGATTGACTATAAAAATAAATCAATAATAAAAATGCATCTAATTTACAATAAGATATTTTTGGAGCATAAATCAGACAATCATCCTGAGAGACCTGAAAGATTGCTTGCCTTTGGGGATTTAGGGCAATCAGATATAGAAAACGGAGAAAAATACCTTAAATTAGTTTATGATGATAATTATATTGAAAACATAAGACATGCTTCTGAAAAAGAGACTAATCTTGATGCAGATACTTACACTAACAAAAAAAGTTTTGAAGCTGCGTGCTATGCAGTTGGTGCGTCTGTTAAAGCCGCAAGAGAAAATAACTTTGCATTGGTTCGACCACCAGGGCATCATGTGACTCAAAGTAAAGCAATGGGGTTTTGCCTGTTTAACAACATAGCAATTGCGTCAAAATGGCTGAATGAAAGAGGAAAAAAAGTCTTTATTCTGGATTTTGATGGGCATCACGGTAATGGAAGTCAAGACATTTTTTATAATACTGACAAAGTTTTGTATTTATCCATACATCAATTTCCAGCTTATCCTGGAACAGGATGGGTTAATGAGATTAGTGAAGGCAAAGGGAAATATCACACAATTAATATTCCAATTCCGCCTTATACTAGCGATGATTTGTTTATAGATGTTCTATCAAAAATAATTCCAGCTATTAAAGAACAGTATAAGCCAGATGTTGTAGCAGTTTCTGCTGGTTTTGACGGGCACAAAGATGATCCGTTATTGCAATTAAATCTAACTGTTAATGCATATTATGAAGTTGGAAAATTATTGTCAACTAATTTCAAAAATATATTTGCTTGTTTAGAAGGAGGTTATAATATAGATGTGCTTCCACACTGCGTTTCTGCATTTTTAATGGGAATAAATAATGAAAAAGCTAAGCTAGAATTTAAAGAACAAAGAACCATATCAGCAGCCAATGTACAGAGAGAATTTGAGAGTAGAATGAAAAGTTTAAGGTTAAGTTTGGATGGGTTTTGGGGTTTTTAATTATCTGATTTTATTGTAGTCATATATAATATTGAATTGCATATCTGAGGTATCCAAAATATTGAACTATATTTAATATCAGGAGAATTATAAGAGAAATTAATATTGCAAAATTTTGTTTACTTTCTTCAAGTTTCAATACTAACAAAAGGAAAAATCCCATTAATACTAACGAGACACTTTCTATGATTCCAATTACTAAAGCACTTAAGGCGCCCAAACCCGCTCCCAAGACAAAAACAAATGCAATCTTGATAACTATTGTTGCTATAATCACTAGCCAAATGTATTTTCTTTTCTTATTAAGTTCCCAACTATTTCTAAAGATAAAACCGAGACAAACTACTGCAATCCACGTTGGAAATGAAATAATGAGGAATCCTAAAGGATTTTTTAAAAAATAGGCACTTTCCTCAAATCCTTTTTTTGTAAGAAGTAAAGCATCCACAAAAAATAGAAACAAGAATAGTATAATAAAAATTGAAGTGCTCTTTAACATACGATTCATGATATTTAACCCTTAACTAAAATTAGTATTTAATACTTTCGATGAAATCTGCAAATAATTAAACTAAAAAAGAAATTAATAAAGTTTATAAATAACAAGTGATAAATAATGTTTTAGCAGTTAATATGAAATTCAGAGTTATGGTTTAGCAGAATGAAGATGAATTTTTGTAGCAGAATGCCAATCGGTGCCTAGGTGCATTTCACAAGGCAAAACTTAGAATGGAAGCTGTAAAGAACGTTAAGGATGCAGTTAGAGGATATTTAGGGGGTTTGAAAAAGCTACACGAGGTTTTCATAGATGAATAGAAAATTTCTTGTCACAGGTGTAGTCCTGATATTCGTTGTAATAATTGTAATTATTGTTTTTCAATTTAATAATTCGAATCCTGATACCCGATTGAATTATGAATTTAAGAAGGAAAATTGTGATTCGGATTCTGATTGTATTCCCTGTGGGACAGAATGCATTTCTTGGAAAGAAACTTCAACTTTTAATTGTAAATCATTGGGCCTTAAATGTGCATGTGTAAATAATACATGCCAAAAAAACAATACATGTTCTACTGATTACGACTGTGGCTATTTGAACATACAAAATCAAAAACCACCTAGGTATGGTTTATGTTTAAATGGAGTATGTGTTCAAAGTTGTTCTTCAAGCGAATATATATTAGGCTGTAGATAGGAATTTTATGTTATTGTGCATTTTTTCTTATTAGAAAGTCTTTTTGAATTGAAATGACATTAGAGCAATGACAAAGTGTTTAAGTGTTTATGAATATAAAAAAGGTTAGAACAAGAGAAGTGAGTAATGAACCTTTTCTTATAAAAATTGAATCCTATAGTCTCGAATATTAAATTTTTTTCAAACCCTTTTTCCATCACTTAAACCCTCAATTCATAAAATGGTCAAACCCACTTTCTAGCTTATATTTTTTATTGTTTTTTATTAATTTGATTCCAAATTTCTTATCGACAATTTCTCCAATAAGAGTCACATCATATTTTTTTAATTGTTCTAACTTATTCTTATTCGCGGTAAACACCAACTCAAAATCCTCTCCTCCGTAAAGCGCAAAATCAAGCGGATTTTTATTTATTTTTTTAGAGTCAATTATTGTATTTTTTGAAATTGGAATTTTATCTGCATAAATTATCGCGCCAACATTTGATTCATTGCAAATGTGCCTCACTTCTGAAGCTACACCGTCGCTTACATCAATCATTGAACTAATTCCAATCTTAACCAATTTTCTTGCTAAGTTCAGTCTAGATTGCGGCTCAAGATGTTTTTTTATTGATTTTCCTTTTAGGTTGTGTCTTAACAACTCTAAACCAACTGCCGATTTACCAACATCCCCTGAACAAAAAATCAAATCACTAATTTTTGACCTACTCCTTAATGTCAAATATCTTTTTTCAACAAACCCAATCAAAGAAATTGTGACTGATATTTTCTGCGAGCCTGTAACATTGCCCCCAACAATGTCTATTTTGTATTTTCTTGCTCTACTGAATATGCCATAATAGATTTTATTGACAAATTCAACATCAATTTCTTTTGGCAATGATAATGAAATCAACACAAATTTTGGAATTCCCCCCATTGCAGCGATGTCGCTTACATTTTGCTCCATTGCTTTCATTCCAATCTGCTGAGCAGAAAAATATTTTAAAGAAAAATGGACATTTTCAACAAGCGTATCTGTTTTGAATAGAAGATATTTACTCTTGTCATACTTTAAAACAGCAGCATCGTCCCCAATTCCAACAACAGCATCTTTAGAAAAAAACCTTATCTTCTTCCTTATACTGCTAATTAGTCCACGCTCACCCCCAATAGCCTTTATTTTCATGCTGTCCAACATTAACTTGTTTTAAATCTTCAATTTACAAATGTAAGCCATCGAGCATAATTTTTATCCTTTCCTCTCACGATACTGTAAAATTTATTTCTCAATTTTGAAGTTACTTCACCAACTTTTCCATTGCCAATCTTTTTGTCATCAGCAGCTATAATTGGTGCTATTTCAGTTGCTGTTCCGCAGTAAAAAAGCTCATCGGCATTTTTAACTTCGCTTAACTTTACACGTTTTTCATAAGATTTTATTCCCATATCTTTGCTTATTTCCAAAATCGACTTTCTTGTGATGCCGTGCAATGCGCTTCTGCTGTTTGGAGTTATCAAGCCACCATTCTTAACCAGAAATATATTTTCTGCAGGCCCTTCTGAAACAAAGCCTTGGTGGTCAAGCATCAAAGCTTCGTCATAACCTTTCTTCCTTGAATCATACATAGCAAGAATTGAGTTGGCGTAATTGCCGCCTATTTTAGCGCCAAAAACAGTTGATTTTTCTGAATGCCTTTCAAATTTTGAAGTCATGACCCTCAAAGGTTTTGAATAGTAATGCTCCCATGGCATAGCGATTATTGCTATACTCGTGGGCACATCTCTTGGAAAAACCCCTACCTTCCCATATCCATAATAAGCCAATGGCCTAATATACGCATCTTTTAATTTGTTGATATTAACTAGGCCAATTATCAAATTTTTTAATTGCTTTTTTGTTAACTTAAAAGACATGCACATTGAGTTTGCGGAATAGAATAATCTCTTGATATGTTCATCAAGACGGAAAATTGCAGTGCCTTTGTCAGTCTTGTAAGAGTGAATTCCTTCAAAAACTGAGCTTCCATAATGCAATGCGTGAGTCAAAATATGCACTTTAGCCTCTTGCCACCTTACAAATTTTCCATCTATCCAAATATACTTTGTTGTTTTTATATAGGCCATATTGCATTCAGGTATTTATTCGACATTTTTATAGTTGCTTTGCTTCCATTTTTCAGGCTATACTCTTTTCCAACAGAGTCAGCTATCAAAATCCCATCAAGCATTTCTGAAAAAATGCTTACTTTTTGGTTTTTATTTAATGTTCCACATCCAAATTTGTAATTTTTGAAAACTTGGCCTTCATATGGCTCGCGGACAACAAATTGATAATTCCTTGAATTCAAAGGCAAGGTCTTATTTGAGCACGACTTAGCCCATGCATAGCTTCCTGTTGGTGTTGTTATTAAAATACCACTGCTCTTCTGCCTTTCCTTTTTGCCATTTATTTTTATTACATATTTTGCAGCATGGTAGGATTTTCTTGCTCCTACAAAGAATTCATTCAATGCAAGAGCCTCAATCTTTTTGTTGTTTATGCAGGCTTCTAATCTAGGCAATTTCTTGATTTTAGTCTTGCCTTTAATTATTTTTCTTATTTTTTCTTTAAAATTTTTCTTATCAGCTTTCATAAAGAAGCCTTCTTTATTTTTAATGTCAGAATTTACACCCAAAATCAATTGTTTATCAACAAAATGAGCAGCCCTTAAAAAAGTGCCATCTCCTCCAAGCGCTATAATTAAATCTTTGTCTTTAAACTGTTTTTTTCTTAATTTATCCCTATTGGCAAGAGCGAAGCTAATTTTGTATTTATTTAATGTAATTTTAACTATAGCTAAAGTTGATTTTTGTTCTTTGTTTCTTGGGATTGTATAAACAATTAGGATGTTCGAAGGTTGCATAATCCCTATAAATTAACTATTGTTTAAATGCTTTATTGTTATTTAAATAGATAGTAATAAGATTTTTATATTAGTAATAAAAATATGCACATTGTTGGGGAAAATGTACGAGCCTGGAAATTATAGCATTGAACAATTGCACATTGCAAACGCTACTTTTCCTAAAGTGACCGCTGGCGTTTATAGAAGAGAACCGGAACATTTAGATAAAAGAACTGTTAGGGTAGGTGTTTATGGAAATGCATTTGATACCTACTCCCCAAAAAATGTCGGACTTGATCTCGAAAAAATAGCATGTAAAGCGCGAGTCATAGGAGAGTTGATTGCAAAAGAAGGATTAATATTTGTAAATGGCGCATGTCCCGGCATACCAAATATTGCGGCTGAAGGTGCAAGAACAAAAAATGGCATGGTGACTGGTTTTTCACCTTTGATGAATGAGCGTTCGCACTTAATGACCTACAATCTCGGCATAGAAAAAATACCCCATACTCTCATAGCATATCTTGGAAAACCAAAAGGCATTGTAGTTCAAGACGATATAAGGAGATTATTTATGACACGCGATTTAGTGAATATATTTTCTTCTGACGCTGTAATCGTTATTGGAGGATGCTACGGTACAAATCATGAAGTTGCAGTCGCAGCTGAGCTCGGTTTGCCAATCATGCTCTTGAAAGGCACAGGCGGAGTCGCTGACCATGCAAAGATATATTATGAATCAATAAGAAAACCAAATAGTTCAGCAGTATTTATACAAGAGGAAAATCCTGGAATACTTATAGAGAGAATGCTTGAAGAACTATTCAATAGAGGCACATCATCGAGGGATTTTAATCCTAGGAAAGATCCGCTTGACCAAGTTTTGAAAGGAATAGAAAAGCAACAAGTAGCTTAAGAGATTACTTCTTTTTCCATCTCCTTAATAATCTTAACTAAAGCCTCATTTACAGGGCACTTAACTCCGTATTTTTTCCCAAGCTTAACAACAGCCCCATTCAAGTAATCAATCTCTGTTTTTTTGCCTTTCATCAGGTCCTGCAGCATCGAGGAAATGTTTCTGGAATCTTTTAGCCCATCATTAATTTTTTTAACAAATTCTACATTGAATTTAATTCCATCTTTCTCAGCAACTTTCGAGCACTCTTCCACAATTAATTTTTTTAGCGGATTTAATTTTTCATCTGCAATATTCCTATTTTCAACTCTCAAAATGGTAGTTAGGGGATTAAGCACACAATTTAATATAAGCTTTTTCCACATGTCAAACTTTATATTTTCAGAAACAGAACCATTTAATCCACATTCAGAAAAATTTTTGGCCAAATTCTTGCTAATTGGACTTTTTTCGATTATTGTATAGCTGCGATTATTATATTGAACAATTCCCGCACTTAAAAAAGCTGCGCCTACATTTGTAATTGCCCTTAAAACCAGACATTTTTTGCCAACAATCTCCCTTACAATGTTTTCGCTATAAAGCCCATTCTGCAGGCATAAAATGATAGTATCTTTTTTGAGCAGGTTTTTGATACTGCTAATCGCATTTTTGCTATCATACACTTTTGTAGTTAATAAAATCAATGTGTCCTCTTTAATTTTCTCTATTTTTACTGCAGCCTTTAACCTATATTCCCTATTTTCCAGTCCGGTGACTTTTAATCCGTTTTTATTTATCTTATCAGCATGCTCTTTTTTTGCAATCAATAACGTATTGTTTAGCTTAGATAATTTTGCCCCATAAAAACTTCCAATTGCCCCAGCACCAAGAACAATAATCTTCATTTTAACAATCAATCATGAATTTCAATTAATTTATCAACAATCGCATCTCCCATTTCTGAAGTTGTGTTGTTTCCACCCAAATCCTGAGTCATAGTTTTGCCATTTTTTAGAACACGCCCTATAGCTTCTGTTACTAAATCGCCTGATTTTTGCTGACCAATATTTTCGAGCATTAAGGCGCCTGCCCATATTGTCGCGATTGGATTAACAATCCCTTGATTTTTTAATTTTGTTGCACTGCCATGTATCGGTTCGAACATGGAAATCCCTTCCGGGTTGATATTTCCTTGAACAGCAAACGCTAAACCGCCTTGTATCGCCGTTCCCAAATCACTGAGAATGTCACCAAACAGGTTAGGAGCAATAAGCATTTCATACTTCTCAGGCTGTCTAATTAGGTTGATAACTGCAGCATCAATAAGATCGAACTTATATTCCAAATTTGGGAATTCTCTTGCAATTTTATCAATGCTTTCACGCCAAAAATTGTAGGAATCAAGCATATTTGCCTTATCAACAAATACAATGTTCTTCTTGTTTTTCCTTTTTGCATATTCAAAGGCGTAATTTGCAAGTCTCTCACACCCCTTTCTGCTTAGAATGCCTATTTGATAAGCAATCTCGCTCCCTTTTGTTTCTATGCTCAATCCAAATTTTGTGTTTAACACGCCTTTATTCACTTCAATCTGATTTTTATTCTTTCCATTCTTAGCCCTTCCACTCGCCCCCACATAGAAATCTTCACTATTTTCTCTCACAATAACAAGGTCAATTTCGCCAGCAGCTTTATTCGCTAACGGGCTTTCGACATTTGGAAACAGCTTAACCGGCCTTAAGCCCGCAAACTGGTCAAAATAGTTCTTTATCATGCCTGAAATACTTTTTTCTGGAAGAGCTTTCATTTCTGAATTATTAAATGTGCCGCAGTAAATCGCAATGCAGGAATCTCTTATCTCGCCCAGAATTTTTTCTGTTAATAACTCTTTGGTTTCAAAGTAATGCTCTGCTCCAAAAGGATATTTAACCCACTCAATGTTGAATTTATCCAGCTCAGCCGCTTTGTCAACTACTTTCATCCCTTCTTTCACTAATTCAGGGCCTACTCCGTCGCCTGGAAAAACAGCAATCTTGTATTTCATTTAAGAAAACGCGATTACGGGAATCTGCCTAATTTAAATTATTTTTGTTTTATTCAGCACAAAGTTTATATAGAATTTTGATAATGGATATTTAAATGGATAAGAAATTATTGATGAGGACGGAGATAGAGGAGCATAAGAGATATCACAGGAGAATAATCTATATTGTGATAGTAATAATGATATTCTTGTTTGGTGGGGCAGCTTTTTATCACTCTTTTGAAAGATTGCGGTATATAGACGCCCTTTATCTTTCAGCGGCAACAATGACGACAGTAGGCTATGGGGATATAACACCCAAAACGGACTTGGGTAAATTATTTACAATATTTTACGTTTTCGCAGGAGTTGCTATAGCATTATATGGGCTATCAACCATCGCTACACACTTCGTGGAGGTCAGGGAAGAATTTTGGCTTGAAAAAATCGGAAAAATCAGAATAAGGCATCATACAGAAACTCTTTGGGAGAAAGTGAAAAAATTGATTAATTATGAAAAAACACAGATTGTTAATGAATACGAAAAACCCACTAAAATAAAGAAGTAGTTCATTCAATTAAAATGGCCGTTTTTCCTGGCAAAGATTTCTTTGCCTTTGTTTGTTTTGAGTTTTCAGCTACTATCACTCCAATTTTACACTTAAATAAGCCTTCAAAATCTGCCAATGCCCCATTCAAGGCATGAAACTCGATCTCTTGATTAAGGACTACTTGCGGAATTTTAGTCTCGTCCTTTAAGATCCATGGAAGCAGCTTATTTATTTCATTGCCGTATATTTTCAAATCACTGCCCAAAAATGCTTTCATTAACTTTGCACCATCTCTACTTTTTTTCATTTCGTCCTTCAATTTGTCAAAAAAAGAGTATTTCCATTTTTCCGCCACAAATACGGTTATTGTCTTTGGTTTTTCAATTTTTGCCAATCTCAATATTTCAATTATATCTTTTCTGGTATTATCGGCTAGCATAGCAATTGCTTCTGCCCTTTTATCAATTTTATTTTCATCAAAGCTTGGCCATTTCTGCAAAGAGGCAAATCCCTTCCCTTTTGTTAAATACCATATTTCCTCGCTTAAGTGCGGTGTAAAAGGCGACATCATAAAAGCCAAATTTTTAACTGCTTCACCAAAAACTTCTTTATTCTTGACCTTATATTTCTGCAAAACATCAACAAATTCCATTATTTTGCCTATTGCAAGGCTGAACTCAAAATTTTCAACATGTTCCGTTGCATTTTTAATTGTAAGATGCATCTTGCTCAATACATACTTATCATTTTCATTTAATTTGTGGTCGTCAATATGTTTATGTGAAATATTTTTTAGGTTATCATTAACTAAATTAAACACCCTATTCAGGAATCTAAATGAGCCATTAACTCCTTTATCGCTCCACTCAAGCTCCTTTTCTGGCAAGGCAGCAAACAAGATAAATAATCTTGCAGTGTCTGGTCCGTACTTATCACTTATTTCTGCAGGATCTACAACATTGCCAAGGCTCTTGCTCATTTTGGCGCCATCTTTAACAACCATTCCCTGTGTCAGAAGCCTGCTAAAAGGCTCGTCAAATGCCACTAAACCCAAATCCCGCAACGCTTTTGTGAAGAACCTTGCGTAAAGCAAATGCAGAATGGCATGCTCAATACCCCCAATATACTGATCGACAGGCATCCAGTATTCTGCAGACTCTTTGTCAAAGGGCCCTTTTTCATATCTTGGACTGCAAAACCTCAGGAAATACCACGAACTGTCGACAAAAGTGTCCATTGTGTCGGTTTCCCTTTTTGCTTTTCCATGGCATTTTGGGCATTTTGCTTCCATAAATTCCTTGTATGTTCCTAATGGATTTCCTTGTCCTGTGAACTTGCACTTCTCTGGCTTTGGCAGTTTAACCGGCAAATCATTATAAGGCACAGGCACGATTCCGCATTTATTGCAATAAATAACTGGGATTGGTGTGCCCCAATACCTCTGCCTAGAAATTAGCCAATCCTTTATTTTATAGTTGATAGCTCTTTTTCCAATCTTTTCCTTTTCCATCCATTCGGATATTTCTTCAATGACTTCTAAGTTATTCATCCCATCAAATTGGCCAGAATGAACAAGGATTCCTTCTTCAACATAAGCTCGTGTCATTTCGTCTGCCTTAAGCTCGAATTCCTTTGTGGTTATAACCACCTGGATAGGAAGGTTATACTTCTTTGCAAACTCAAAATCTCTTTGGTCATGAGCAGGTACAACCATAACCGCGCCAGTCCCATACTCCATTAAGGCATAGTCAGCAACATAAATTGGGCACTCATAACCATTAACCGGGTTGATGCCATACCTTCCCACGAAGACACCATGTTTTTCAGTATCTACAGCAGACCTTTCCATTCTGCTTCTTTTTTTAGTCTCTATTATGAAGTCTTTGACTCGCTTTTCATATTCAGTTCCTTCTACTAATTCTAAAACCATTGGATGCTCAACTGCAAAAACTAAGGCTGTTACACCAAAAATTGTATCGGGCCTTGTTGTGAAAGTTGGTATAACTTGTTTTGTTTCCTTCACCTTGAAAAAAATCTCCACGCCGTAGCTTTTCCCAATCCAGTTTCTTTGCATTATCTTGACTCTTTCAGGCCAATGGTCAAGTTTTTCGATGTCATTTAATAATTCCTCAGCATAATCTGTGATCTTGTAGAACCATTGCTCTAAGAAAGTTTCAGTCACATCATTTTGACAGCGCCAACACTTGCCATCTATAACCTGCTCATTTGCAAGTACGGTAGCACAGCTTTGGCACCAATTTACGGCCGCCTTTTTTTTGTAAGCCAATCCCTTCTCATAAAACTTCAGGAATACCCACTGATTCCATTTGTAATAATTTTCATCACAGGTAATTACTTCTTTAGTCCAATCGTACGAGAAACCCATTTCTTTCTGTTGTTGTCGTATAGTATCGATATTCGTAAACGTCCATTTATCTGGAGAAATTCCATGCTGAATTGCTGCATTTTCAGCAGGTAATCCAAATGCATCGTAGCCCATAGGATATAGAACATTATATCCCTGCATTCTTTTATAACGAGCAAGCGCATCGCCAATTGAGTAGTTTCGAAGATGGCCCATATGCAGACGGCTGGAGGGATACGGAAACATTTCTAAGGCAAAAAATTTTTTCTTTTTATCATCACTTTTTACCTCAAAGATTTTGTGCTTATCCCAGCGTTCCTGCCATTTTTCAGCAATCTTTTTAAGATCTAACATTTTAACAAGTTTTCAGCATTTCAATCAGTTTTTTATCTTTGACATTATTTGGGATTCTCATGGAATTAGCGAGCCTTTTTAAATTTTCTTTTCGAGAAACTCTTATTTGCATTCTGAATCTTTTTTTGCCTTTACTTGTAACATAATTTCCGATGTTTTTTAGGTCATAGTCAATACCTAATCTATTTAGTATGTGTAATTCATCTTCAATTATCTTGCATTTATTGAATTTAGTATCACAAGCTCTTCTCCAAATTATTTCTCTTCTGTGAGAATCCAAATAAAATTTAACATGCCCTTCATCACCTATTGTTTGCTCTAACCACCCATACATCAATTCTTTGTTGTTTAATACAAAAGACGGAATATTTGGATTCTTTTCGGCTTTTACACCTTTAAAATCTGTCAATAATAACACGACATCCCTCATTATAGATGGAAAAGCCAAATATTGATCTTTTTCTTTAACGAAATTACCAATTGTTTTATTATGACCGCCAAACACTGTTAAAGCATCATTTTTAACAGATTGCCTTGATTCTTCTTTGCTATTTGAATAGTACATTCCATCGCTTATCCAACCTTCATTGCAGATAGCTGCCAAAAATCTTGCTCCTTCTCTAGAATTAAAATTAAAAGACAACTTTGGATTTACTACTCCTTGGCTTCTAAAATCCCCAATCCATTTTATATTTCTTTCAATATTTGATAAGTTAAACTCCTCTTTATTAATTACATTTATTATTTTTAATAAAAAATCAATTCTTATTTTTATATTCTTCTCGTTTATATAATCAGAAATTGTAATTCTGGCAATTCCAGTCAATTTATTAGCGTTATATTTTGTTATTGTAACTTTCATAAATTCTCTCATTAATCTATCTTTAAATTTAGAATCCAAAATAACATGAATTTTATTGGGCAAATTCCAAAAATGGATAACGCCTTGTTCTGTTAATTTTTCATTAGTTTTATTGAATTCCATTTTAAATCACAATCTCTTTTGAGTTGAAACTATGTAAATGATTTGGGTTTAAATATTTCAGCCAAGCATGTCCAGTGCTTATTTTCAATATAGAAAATAAAATCATAATTTGATAGTTGAAACATTATTTAGGTGATTTTAAATGATGAATGAAGATAAATGGAAAAAGAAACAAGATTCTTGTCATTTAAGTTTCTGGTAGAATGCCCAACAGCTGAGAAACAATTATAAACCTTATAAATTATGATTCTTATTGGATGACAATTCCAAGAAAATTTAGTTGGAAAATTTTTGCTTTATCGGTATTATATATTCTATTAATTTTCCCACTATTTTGGTTTTCTAGCATGATAAAATCTAGATTTGGTTTTTTTGCAGGTATATTAGGTAATGTTTTAATTTTTTGGTATATAATCATCTCAATCTGGTTAATAGAAAAATATTATTCAAAAAATAATAAGAACAAAAGATATGCAAATTTGAACAAACCAGTTAAAAACGAACTTACAGTATATAAAAGAATAAAGTTTGCCTTTATAGTTGGAATAATCATTGCATTAGTTGATTTTGGATATTTTATTTTCTTGTTATTTAAATTTGACCAGACTAATTATTTTTTATTACTTGATATAGTGCTGATATTAATACTATCTTATGGCTTATTAAAAAGGAATAGATTATGCTCCACATTACTTTTTATCTATTTCACATTTTGGAAGATAGTCCAACTAATAACTTTTGGAGTTAACTTTCCAGGAATATTTATTTCTATTTTTTTAATATTTATCCTATTTGATGGAATGCGAGCAACATTCCAATACAATAAAAGTAAGAAATCTCAAAACTAACGTCTTTTTTCTTCCCATTTCTTCTGCCATTTTTTGGCTATTTCCCTAAAATCAGCTGTACGCTCGGCCATTTTGATAGAAGTTTATCATATCAATTTTTAAAGATTTTGAAAAAGTTTATATAGAAAATATTGAATGAAATCTAAAATGGTTGAACCAAGACAAAAGATTGAAAATTCTGAATTACATTGGTTTTGGGAGCTCACAACAAAAGGGTGGTTTTTCCCGGTGTTTTATGTATCATTGGTTTTATTCCTTTCTTTGGTACACGCCTACATAGATAAGGAATGGAGTTTATTTGTTTTTCTTCAATTTTTGTATCTAATGCCAAGTGGATTGGGAGTATTATTGAATTTATTGAATATTAATTTTAAAGAAGATACTTATTTCAAAGTCTTGTATGTTTGGCCTTTAATCTTCCATCTTATTACGCTTATTTCGATTATTGCTATTGTATATTTTAAACAAAAAAAGAGTATAATAATAAAATGGTTAATTATTACATTACTTTTACTTATGATATTATCTTTTGTTGGTTGTGTTGGACTTATGACGGGTTTTATCAGAGATTGAGCATATTTAATAAATTATAATGTGATTATTTTCAAAATCTCTTACTCTTCCTTAAATAATCCGCCAGTTTATCAGAAATAATCAATTTATTATCATCAACAACATATCTAAACGGCAAAGTTACACTTTCATTGTCATTTATTTCAATTTCAACTTCATCAACAAATTTGAAGTCATTCAATTTCTTGCCATTCAAAATCCCTTTTGCGACATAAACAGCAGCATCAGTTGGCATCTGCTTAGTGCCAAGATTTCTTGTTTCAAATCCAACTCTCGAATTTTTTAATTTTTGAATTAAAAAATTCGTCCTTTTCTTTGCAGGATTGTCTCCAAGAATGCCGCCAAAAACAAAATATTTAAATTTATCTTTTGTTCTTAATGTTTTTTTTGAATATTGCAATAAAATACAAATATTTTTTAATTTTAATTGAGCAACACTTTTTTCATGAATTTTTCCATATCCCTTCAATTTATTTTGTTCTTTTTTATTTTTAATGTTCGTAAAGATTAAATTTTGTTTTCCAACAATCTTTGAAATATGCTTGTATTCAATTAAGCACCATTCGTAAAGATAAGATTCTAAATGTTCTATAATAAATTTCATTCTTGCCCACTTTATTTTAAAATATTTGAAAAATAAAAAAGAATTATTTGAAATTTAAAACTTCTTAAATTGGGCAGCTATGTCTATCAAATCAACATGGCCCAAAAATACTGTCCTGCAGCAATATCTTCGCAGCCCTAGGTCGTCCAGTATTTTTTTTCTATCTTCACCTTTGCTGATCCTCTCATTATAAGATTCCCATAAATGTGCGATTGGCTTGCCACAGCTCCAGCAGCGAATTGGAATTATCATTTTTGACCTCCCTATCTATAGCTTTTTTGCACTTTCGCCCTTGCCTGCCCATGTCTATTGGGTTTTGCAGTTTCTTTCCTTCTTATGTCTGCAACTAGCAAGTTTCTGTCATAATCCAAAAATATTTCCTTTAATTTGTCGTTTTTAGTGAAATCAAGCAACGCTTTCGCAATTGCCAGCCTCGAGGCTTCAGCTTGGGAATTTATACCCCCTCCAACCACATTAACATTGATATCGACTTTATTTGCAACATCACCAGCCAATATCAACGGCTCTCTTACTTTCAGCCTTGATATTTTTGGGATCACATAATTAATTGGAACATGGTTTATTCTAACCAAGCCGCTGCCTGGTTTTAAGGTAGCTCTTGCAATGGCTCTCTTCCTTTTTCCTGTTGCCTGGATGTTCTTTACCATTTGCCTCCTACAGCCCTGCACAAATCTCTTATTTTTAAATAATCTGACGATTCCAGTTTCTCTGTGCTTGCATTTTCAACGGTTAAAACGTTTTGACCAATTAAATTTTCAGGAACACCTATATAGCACCTAACATTTTTAAAAGCATTTTTACCTCTTGACCTTTTAAATGGAAGCATTCCTCTTATCGTTCTTTTTACAAGCATGTCGGGCCTTCTATAAAAGAAAGGGCCTTTTCCAGGAGCTCTCCTATGCATTCTTCTTACATAATTGTCTAATATAGTCTTTTTTTTCCCGCTAATAACGCACTCCTCGCAGTTTATAACCTCAACCTTGTTGCCCAGCAAAACTTGCTTCGCGGCATAAGTGCTTAACCTTCCTAAAATTGTGTCTTTGGCGTCGATAATCATTTTTTATCCAATTATCCTAATCCCTTTCCCGCTGGGATTTTCTTTGCTTAACTGAATTAATGGAACAATCTTTGCGCCTACTTTTTCAATCTTTTCTCTTGCTCCATCTGAAAACTGAAATGCTGATATTGTAAGCTTATGCTCCAAATTTCCCGCTCCAAGAACTTTGCCCGGCACAATTACAATGTCATTTTCTTTTGTATATCTCGTGATGCTTGAAAGGTTAACTACCCTTCTTTGCCTTGTGGGCCTCTCTAAGTCACTCGCAACCCTTTTCCATAAATTGAGAGATTGTTGCCTGCTTCTCTTCTTCAACTCTTGGATTAAATTTTGCAATACGGGGTTTGATGGTCCTGTTCTTTTTGCCATTTTAATATAATTTTCCTCCAATCTCTACTTCTCTTTCTGGCTGGATTAACACACACTGGCGATTTGAATCAGGGACACCAAGAGTTAAAACTTCAGACACGGCTGGACCGATATTTCTTGGCGGAAAATTTACAACTCCTAAAACAAGTTTTCCCTTTAAATCTTCCTTTGAATAATTTTTTACTAACTGAGCGCAAGATTTTTTTATTCCTACTTCACTGCCAAAATCTATCTTTAATTTATATGCTGGCTTTTTTGCTTCTGAAAATTCTTCTACTTCAACTATTCTTCCGACCCTGACATCGATTTTGTTGAAATCTTCAATTGTTGCCATTGTTATTTTAAAATGCGGGAGAAGGGATTTGAACCCTCGCAACCACTAAGGTATACGGCCCTCAACCGTACTCATACGGCCTCCACTAATTGGATTTGACCAGGCTCTGACACTCCCGCACTGAGTATGTTAGCACTTTCTTTAAGCATCAAATATCTTTGCTCAATCATAGTGCGAGGTGGGCAGAATCCAAATTTCTTCCAAACTTGAAATTTAGTAATATGTTTTGGATTTTTTGAACTGATTACATTAAAATAATCAAGCACATTTGGACCATCAATTTGTAATCTGCTAACTTCTTTACAATTAAGCGCCATTGGTTTGTAATCTTTTAAAATTAAATTGTGAATACCCAAATTCTTCAATAAATGGCTTGACTCTTTTATCAAATTTTTAGATATACTTCCAATTGCTATTCTTATTTTTATGTAACCTTTTGCAGGATAATTGTAATCTTTTTTGCAGTAAACACTCCCATCTGTATCTATAAGTCCTCTCAAGAAACTTTTTGAGAAGTTTTCATTTAGAGTTATCCAATCTGGTATCTTTAATTCCCTTTTGATACCAACAGGAATTTTTAATTCTTGGAGCAAATTACAAATTTTAGCGCTCTCAATTGAGATACCATAAGATTTATCTTTTCCATTACATACTACTGGATTAATATTCAAACTAAAAATTTCATTGAAAAGCGGAATAATATACTTATCATAATGTTCTTTATCTTCAGTTATGTTGCCTCTTAATTGAAACCTTAACCTTCCTTTATCTCTGCCGGAATGCCTTCTAGTTAAACTTCCATCTCCAAAACTTAATCCTACAATTTCTGCTGTTTTCTCGTTTTTTATCGATTGCATTTTATAACCTCCACGACTTTTAAGTCGCAGAGTTAACTTTGATTTTTGAGCCATATGTTTTTAGGCTTATCGTAGCCGACCTTTGCGAGGCAAAGGGAAAAACACAATGAGCGAAAAAATTTCTCGTTACCCCCGCAAAACGAAGTTGAGCGGGTATCAAACGATAATGAATACAGCCGCATTATATATAAGGGGATTATTCTGCCTTCTTCAACTCTTCCACAAATTCGTCAAGCATTTCATCAAATATATCTATTGCCTTGTTTAAAATTTCCTTGCAGCTTAACTGGCCAAATGACTCAATATAAAAAATAAATTCTGTTTCGCTGGCAGTCAATTTTATGTTTTTGTCTATCTCTGAAAAATCAAGAGATAAATCGCACTCAAGCACCCTATCCTTGTTTATGACTAGTTTCCTGTCCTTTATTTCAAAAATATTATTATAATCGACCTCGATTATGGCTTCAGGATTTTTGACATCTCCTGTGATCTCTATGATTGGCCTGTATTTGTAGTAAGCATGGCATGGACTCCATTTCATGTGGTTTTTCCCTCTGCCTAATACTGCGGTTGCCTCGAGCTCAAGTGTTTGACCTTTTAGGAGTTTTACAATTGGCATATTGCCATAAACAGGTTTTACAGCCGGGTCCTTGCTTTTTATTTCAGAAGCATAGACTGTTCCAGTGCCCTTTGTTGCTCTAAGCACCATCTTTAACTGGCATCTATTGCATCCTTTTCCCTCGCACTTGCATTTGTCCGGCAAATTGTACGATTTCAAATCGGTTTTTAAAGGAGTTAATCCGAGCCTATGGGCAATCATCTCATCGTAAAGTATTGAGTTATTCTTTGAGAATTCAACATCTTCTATTGCCATGGTCGGGACTTCATCTATCATCAATCTTCTCAGGGTATTTGCGAAAACTGGATTAGAATCCATCAAAATAAAAGAAAGCTTGCCTTGCTCCTTGTTATTTTCTAAAACTCTTACTTCCATTTTTCCTCCAAGAATATTTAATTAATGTCATTCTTTATAAGACCAAAACTATCCTTCTTTATAAATCCAAGGTTCATAATCTAAACGACAAATTTCTTTTAATTCAGTTGCGATTTGCTTGAGTTGTGGATAGCAATCTGAAGCATTTCGAACGCCATTCAAAACAACGGCAATAAAATCTCCTTGATAATGATGATATATTTCTGTTCCAAACCCTACCCTAAATACAGTTTTTTTTCCGTATACTGGAACATCAAACGATCCCAATCTTCGGATACTTACTTTTGTATGTCCTATTATGTTTGTTTCATCATCTTCTACTCGTTCAGTTAGATTCAATGCAGATTTACGACCATTTGAGGTATCTTTGATTATAGCTCGTGAAAAGATTTCAGTTTCCTCACATCCAGCTCCAACAAGAAACCTTAAAACCGGGTGCAATCTTTCAACAGTTATTTGTGTCATTTTTGATTCATTAAACTCTTCTTCCTCTTCTTCCACCTTTCTTCCTGCAGCTATCATGCGGCAGTGGGGTGACTTCTTCTATAATGCCGATTTTCAACCCCATTCTTGACAAAGCCCTTATCGCAGCCTGTGCACCGGGCCCCGGGCTTGTAGGCCCATTATGACCGCCTGGAGCTTTAATCCTAACATGGATACCCGTAATTCCCTTGTCCATTGCGATTTCTGCTGCTTTTTTTGCAGCAATCATGGCTGCTGTTGGGGAGCCCTCCATTCTATCGCTTTTTACAACCATACCGCCTGAGCCAACAGCCAGTGTTTCTGTGCCAGTTACGTCAGTGATATGTATAATTGTATTGTTGTATGAAGCATAAATGTGTGCAATTCCCCATCTTTGTTGCCGTTGTTCCATTTTCACTTTGCAATTTTGTTTTGGTCTCTTGGTAATGCCATGCTTACTGGATCTACAATTCGAATTTTTGATTCCTCATCAATCGATACGAGATAAGATGGTGCGGTTATTTTTTTGCTTCCGACTGCTATATGTTCATGCGTAATTAATTGCCTAGCCTGCAACATTGTTCTTGCTATATTCTTTCTATGCACCTGCGTCTGCAGTCTCCTCTCTAGAATATCTCTTAGATTGAGGTTCAATACATCCTCAATCTTCGACTCTTTCCTTATTATTCCTAATAGGGTGAGTCTGCCTAATAGCTGCTTCTTTTCCAGCTCAGACTGCACACTTCTCTCTCCAATAATCATTTTTGCCCTATAAAGAAATTTTTTGAGTATAGAGTCCATCTTCCAAATCTCATATTTTCTTTTTAATCCATACTGATTCAATATAATTCTTTCTGAATCGATCCTGTCTTTCTGCCATGGATGGTCGGGCTTTGAAAATTTTTTCCTTTGTTTTTTTGGATCTCCCATCTTACACTCTTCCTGCCTTTGTTCCTTCTTTTCTTTTAACGCCCAATACTTTTCCTTTGTTTCTCCTAAAGTTTGATTTTGTTCTTTGCCCTCTTACTGGCAATCCAAGAGAATGCCTTATTCCTCTGTAAGACTTCATTTTTTTCATCATTTTAATGTCATTGTCCTGAGTGAAAGACAAACTTGAGCCAACCAAGTGCTTATCTATATTCTCTTCTGGATCCCTTTTCCTGTTAAAAAGCCATGGCGGAATCCCAAATTTTAATGGCAGTTTTATTATATCCTCAATTTTAGCAGCCTCTGTATCTGTTAAGTATCCTGTTTTTTTTGTCTTTTCAATACCTGCAACATTTAGAACTGCATTAGAAAGCATAAAGTTTATGCCCTTCACCTTTGTCAAGGCAAGGAAAATGCCTTTATTACCCTCTAAATCTGTGTTTGCTATTCTTACAAAATATTTTAATTCTTGTTTTGGTTGTTCAGCCACTTTGGTCCTCTTAATAATCTTAATTGTCAATCTGCCTTAGGCAAATACTGCAAGTGATTGCCAATTGGATGCAAATGAACTCAACCACTCACAACTTGTGATATCCAACTTGATACTCAAAAAGCCACGAGAAAAAAGGCATAGGCGTAAATTGTCTAATAACCCTAAAACGCTCTTATCGAACTCGGGCTCTATACGAAGTTTATGCTGTCTATTTAAAAAGGTTGCGCCTTTGACGAGTTTTTCGAATAATTCTTATCAAGGCTTTTAGCCTTAAGTATGTAAGAAGA
>ERZ1292645.246-Hain-H14-02um-R2-246-length-22049-cov-10_pt1 | contig 22049 bp, 28 predicted proteins | sample MGYA00564401_ERZ1292645 | MGnify/ENA primary metagenome ERZ1292645 (study PRJEB36523, sample SAMEA6512644) | groundwater metagenome | collected 2019-01-09 | study: AquaDiva: Metagenomics assemblies of 32 groundwater samples | reverse complement strand
AGACGAACTAGGAAAAATGATAGGAGGGAGAAATTTTTCCTAAAATGTTTTTTAAAAAACAGCTGTTCTAAAAACCAAGATTAACAAAGTTAATCATTTCTTAAATACAAAATCATGCCAAATAATTGCATGCAGGGGCAGAAATCAAGCCTTACAAAGTACCTTTTGATGCTCGCCATATGCGGTCACTAGGTTTCATTGTCAGTACTTGTAAGTGTCCGTCACAACCCCTTGTAGAATTCTGCTCCTGCACTTTTGAATTAAGATTATGCCTTTTTCTGGAAAATCTTGATTGCCTGTGGCGGACAAACTCCTTCACATGCTAGACAAAATATGCAGTCTGGCTCTCTTGCCATAAGTGGCTTTTTCTCAGATGCCGGGTTGCCCAGTGTCTCAAACCACTCAAAAACATTTACAGGACATGCATCAATGCATGCACCGTCTGCAACACAAATATCAAAATCAACTGAAACAGTCTCTCCCCAGACTCCCATGTTTCTGTTGTCAGCGCTGACTCTTCCCCATGTCTTGAGCATGTTTCCGTTTGCTGCAACCTTGTATGGAGAGCTTGGCCTCATGTGAGATTTGAATTCAACATCAATTGGACCAGGTTTTGGACCATCTCGTAGCACAACTGCCTGTCCTGTCTCTACTTGCTCCATTGGAGCTTCAACTTTTGGTTTTGGTTTTGCGTCTGGAACAATCTTTGCAAGGGGTGTCATCTCTGCTAGTTTTACAAGTGCATGATCCTGTGAGATTTTCTCGCTTTTCATTAGGCTTTCAGCCATCTTGTCTGCAAGAATTGTGTTTCTCAAAATTGTGTCAATTACCATCTTTGCATAATGGTCTGCCTTTTTTCTATAGTCTTGTACCCATTGCGGGTCACCAAACTTTTCGATTGGAAAGATTTGGTAGATCATGTCAACTACTTCGCCTGTAACGATTTCAACAGTTACGTTTAGCTCGACTTCCTCGTATCCTTTTGCGTCAGGATCAGGTCCGTTTTCCTCATTCCATGTGTATGTCGCATAAATCCTGTCAGCAAACCTGTCCATATTGAAGGTCTTTTTTAGGCCATCAAAGACTGACTGGATTTCTAGAGGTTCCTCGAGTTTTATTGGAAGACGATACAGCCCCAACTTGTAGCCGTGTAATGGATATACTCCACGCTTTGTAGTAGGAGATTGCATTGTATATACACGGTCTTGTAACAGAAGGGACATCTGATCCTAGTTTTCTCTAGTTCTCTTAAAAATCTTATCTATTCGTCATCTTCAGGACAGGTCAGCTCACGCAATTCTTTGTATTTTTTTTCCATTTCTTCTGCATGTTCTAGAACATTTTCTAGAGTATAGTCTGATTTTGGAAAAAACCACCGAATTGGAACCCAATGGCCAATTCCATCAAGATCATGGATCATGCCCTTGTCAGCTTCAACGTTAGTTTTCTCATCAAGTGATCGTTCCCTTACAGTTAGTCCTCGCTTTGTCTTGTCTTCTACGATAAGGTGTGTGTTGCTGTCTTTTATGAAATAAAATGTTCCTTTTTTTATTACTGGTAAGTCTTGGCTCAACTTATTTTTCGATTGGATTTTTAATCATGTTACCCCATTCGGTCCAAGAACCGTCATAGTTTACAACATTTTGATAACCAAGCAAATACTTTAGAACAAACCAAGTATGAGATGACCTTTCCCCAATTCTACAGTAGCAGATGACATTTTTGTCAGGAGTTATTCCCTTTTCGGAATAGATTTTCTTTAGGTCCTCTACTGTCTTGAATGTCCCATTCTCATCGTTTACTGCAGTTGCCCATGGAATGTTTTTTGCGCCAGGTATGTGTCCGCCTCTTTGTGCATGCTCCATTGGATATTCAGGTGGTGCAGTAATCTCGCCTGTAAACTCTTTTGGGGATCTAACATCAATCATTACAATGCCTGATTTTCCAAGCGAGCCTCTTACATTGTCAAGGTATGCACGTATTTTCTCATCAGCTTTTTGAGCTGAATACTGTGTTTGGGCGATTTTTGGCTCTTCTGTTGTGTATTCCCGCTTTTCTAGCTCCCACTTTTTTCTTCCACCATTCATAATTTTGATATTTTTGTGGCCATAATACTTGAAAACCCAAAACACAAATGCTGCAAACCAGTTGTTAAAATCACCATAAAGAATCACTTCAGAGTCTGTAGTAATTCCGTTTTTTGACATTAGTTTCTCAAACTGTTCCTTGTTTACTATATCACGAGTGACTGGATCGTTTACATCGCGCTTCCACCAAATCAGACTGGCCCCCTTTATGTGGCCCTTTCTGTAACCGTTTTCTGGATCATAGTCGACTTCAACAAGTATTCTTTTTTCGTTTGGTAAATTTTGTGAAACCCAATCTGTTTCAACAAGTACTTCTGGATGTGCGTAATCCATACAAAGAGCAATAATCTTTGGTTCATACTTAATTGTTTGTCTTAATTACAAAACCATGATTTTTAAAGAAAGAACTACACAGAGAATTGTTTGAAACTAAACTCAGTAGCAGTGGTAAGTAAGTTTGGCTCAAAGGAAGCAGAAGACGCTGCAAAAAAGGTTGCAAAAAAATTACTTGCAAAAAAAGTCAAGGTCTTTACCATTGCACCTGTGACAGTTGACGGAGCAAAACAAGTAGAGTCAACAGACCAGCTACAAGATGAAAAGTTAGACCTAGCTGTCACACTAGGTGGAGATGGAACAACGCTTCGAACATTTAGAAATCTTGCAAATGAAGTACCGCTTTTAACAATAAATGTTGGAGGCAATAGAGGAATCTTGTCTGAAATAACTCTAGACCAAGTTGATACAGCAATAGATCAAATCATTTCTGATAAAATATGGCTTGACAAGCGAATAAGAGTTGTAGCATCATGCAATAAGGAAGAGTTTCCACCAGCGCTAAATGAAATTTATATCAATAGACAAAATCTCACAAAGACATCAGAGTTTGAGATAAAGTTTCAAAATGACACAGTAAAACAGAAGATGGATGGCATAATTGTTGCAACTCCAAGTGGCTCAACAGGCCACTCTCATTCATTGGGTGGACCTATTTTGCATGAAAGTCTTGATGTTTTGATAATAACTCCAGTAGCTCCTGTTTGCGGTCTACCATCAATTGTAGTACCAGATGAGAAAATAGAGATAATTTGCTCTCATGATTGTAATATAGTAATGGATGCACAGATGATAAAATCAGCTGGTTTTGGAGAACATATTACAATAAAGAAATACAAAAAGCAGGCAGTCTTTGTTAGATTAAGAAAGCGAGGCCTAAGACAGATGAGCAAGCTTGGATTTTAGAATATTAGATGCAAGTGCATTTTATGCGGGAATTCCTTTTGGTTCTTCAAGCAAATACTATACCACCTCGTTGATTTTTGAGGAAATAAAACATATCAAAAAAAATCACGATGCAATAGGATTATTGCTTGAAACAAAAAGACTTGTAGTAATAGATCCAAAAACTGACTCTACTGATTTTGTGATATCTAGTGCAAAAAAAAGTGGCGACTATGATGAACTCTCAAGAGAAGACATCTCATCTATTGCGTTGTGTCATGAGCTAAAAGGGGAGCTGATAACAGATGACTTTGCAGTCTCAAATGTTGCAAAAAGCCTAGGCCTTGGAGTAATTCCTGTTATGACGTCTGGCATCAAAACTACAGGTGTTTGGATACATTATTGCCCTGCTTGCAAAAAGAATTTTTCAAATGCCACGGTTTGCTCTTTGTGTGGGACCAGGCTTCGAAAAAAGCTAGTCAAGTCGTCTGCCGTACCAGCCCATAAATGAGTCACTAAATCTTAGTCATGTAATGTTTTTTGATTTGAGCTTTTCAAAAATTTGCTTTTGCTTTCAAGCATTTCCTTAATTTTTTTTGCACGCTCCTTTCCAAGTCCCTCAACTTTTGAAAGCTCAACAGATGATGCGCCTAGTACCCTGAGTGGCGTCCCAAATTTTTCAAGCATTCTAGTAGCAAGTTTTTCTCCAACTCCAGGTAAACTGCACAAAACAGATAGTTGTTGTCTCTGCAAGTCACTTGATTTTTTTATTTTTTTAAGAAATGGCCCTTTTGCTGCTTCCTTTCTTGATGACATTGATACAAGCAACTTTGCTGTGTGTGTTGCGTTTGGTGTGGGAAGCACTGGAATTTTAAAATCTAGTGCTATTGAGGATAGAGCACCATAAAACACAAGTGGGTTTTCTGTAAATTCCTCGATTTCATCAACGTTTCCTTCCATCAAAATCACAGGATGCTGAAAATGTTCTCGTAGTCTGTTGCATTGATCAAATAACCGCCCATCAAAGATTGATGATATCAAATCACGAATGCTTTTTCTTTCTACAACTATTTCTGGCGCCACAATATAGTCGCCAACTGGAAGAGTTTTAATTTCTATATTGACGCCGACTGCTTTTAGTAAGTCAGGAATACCGCTTTTTTTTTCTCTTTCATCTACGATAATTCTTAGCTGATCTAGTTTCACAAAACAAATTTGTTTTATTTGTTAATATTCTATTTGGGTAGATTTGTTTTTGGAGGAGTGGCTCCAGTTGTTGCGTTTTTTATCATTTCATTAATTTTTGTTTCCTGTTCTGTAATGGATTGTTTTACACGTTCTTCTTGCTTTGCCATAACAGTTGCCCTTGTCTTTGAAAGCTCGTTTCGTTCCTCGATTTCATCAACTAGTGCCTTTTTTGTAGACTTTATCATAATCGAGCCTACAAACTTGTAGACAGATTCGTTATCGCCGGCCTTTTTTAGTTCTTCAAGTGCCTTATCAGATTCGTGTTGATCAAGTTCAAGCTGCTGTTTTTGAGCCAAAATTGCCTGTAGGTTTTGTTGTGCCTGTTGTAGTCTTGCAAGTTGTTCTTGCAGCCAAGGAGGAATTTGCTGACCAGATGACATTTAGAAGCTAAGCTTTGGTGTTTTCTTATATCTTTACCGATTCAATAGAGTCATAGCTTGCCTGAATTAATCTAAGAGTTGAGTTTAGATTGGCACGCAAGTGAGTGATTTGTTGTGATTCTACATCTATTGTGATTTTTTTGTTAAATGATATTTTTGTTTTTGTTGGGTTTTCTGGATAAAATTTGTTGTCTGTATTTATTGAATTAAATATTGCTTTTGATTTTTCTTTTGCATCGATTTCTATTTTGGCATTATAGCTGTACGTCATAGGCAGTCCCTGCAATCTTGAATCCACATTTCTTGCAGTACCAAATTCCTACAGCCTTTCTTACAAATTTGATAGAGCCACAGTCAGGGCATTTTCTTTTTGACTTTAAAAGTACGTGTACCTGTGTGTACTGCTTTCGTGGTTTCAGACCATATTTGTTCCCTAGTCCTTTAAGTGATGAGCCTTTTGCCATGTCTAACCTTTTGTCTGTTTAAGCCTCTCCCTAATTTTTGTTGCGGCCGATATTGCAATGTCGGCACACTTTGAGAGTTGATCAACAGTAAAACCATTTTTTCCACCTTTTTGGAGTGCACAAATGTTACCATCAGAGTTTGTTGTAATTGTTATTCTTGCATCGATGCATTCCCATTCTTCTGCATTTGGATCTACTAGTATGTGTTCGCCAATTCTTCCCATTGTGATAGAAACAGGAATTGTAGTTATTGGTGGGCTTGACTCGTGGTCTTCAACAAGTACTGGTACCGCGTTTTTGATTTCCCATTTTGGTATCTTGCATGAAAGAATTGCTGCCGTTGTAGCATAAGAGCATGCATCAAAGAGGTTTCCATCATGATCAACTACGCTGTTATCTGCAAATATTCCAATCACAGACTTGTCTTTTTCTAGGACAAGCTTTGACATGTCAATCATTCCGCTTTCTCTTATTCCTCGGTCAACGACTCTTGCCAGCTCTATAACATCTTCACCTGGTGGTCCTGGTTCAGCATCAGGATGAGCTAGTGGCAAGATTTCTGCTGTACAGATAAAAATTCCCTTGTCTCCAAGGTCTGGAAATGGCTTGTCTGGTTGAATTTTAATACCTGTTACAATTTCTGTATCTCCCAAGCGTACACGTGCAGAACCATTTGCCTTTGGAATTACGCCTGTTTCTATTGATAGTGGTCGCGATTGATCAAATGCTCTTCCGTCTATTCGTTTGCCTTGGTCTAAAAGATCAACAATCTCTTTTCTTTTTAGCTGATCAAGTACTGAAGATGTCATTACTGGTTACCGCCGTTTTCAAAAAATTTGTCCGTTAACGCCTTTTTTTGAATCTGGTACACAAGTTTGCAACCGCCTATTGCAGTGTCAATACATTTTTTGTATTCATCGCGTGTCAAAACGCCATCAAGTTGAAGCAATGTTACTTTGTTAAGGTTTGGCATATAGCCAACTGGCATGTCTGCTTGTCCTGCCTGATCCTCTTCGTTGTTTACATCTAAGACAATTGTGTCAGCTACCTTTCCTGCAGCACAGGCACAAACCATGTCCCTCATTGGAATTCCTGCATCTGCCAAGGCAACAGACGCTGCATCAATTGCTGCGCATCTTGATCCTCCGTCTGCTTGAAGTACTTCGATAAATACATCAACTACTGTTCTTGGAAATTTTTCTAACATTAGTGATGGCAGTAAGGCCTCTTTGATTACTTTGGAAATTTCGATCTCTCTTCGTGAAGGTGCAGGATTTTTTCTTTCTGTTACAGAAAATGGCGACATGTGGTATCTACATCGCAGAATTCCTGTATCCGTGTTTGAAAGGTGTTTTGGATGAACGTCTCTTGGACCAAAAACTCCTGCAATTATTTTATTGTCTCCAAATTCGATGTATGCAGAACCATCAGCGTTTTTTAAAACGCCTGCCTTTATCATGATTTTTCTTGGTTCGTCGATTTTTCTTCCATCACATCTTATTCCATTTTTATCTAATAGTACTAGTGTACTTTCTCTTCCACCCATAACAATTACCTTGATTCCAACATTTCTTTGACTTTGTCTGTTAGATTAGCCATATGCGCCTCTTCCTCAATCATTCGAATTGCCTTTATGGCCTTTAATAACCCATTTGAATCATCACACGAAACAACGATCAAACCATTTTGTCCAATTGTTATAACAGCATGTGTTGCCATCTCAACTGTCTGAATCATGCTTCCACGTTTTCCGATAAGGCGTGGAACTTTGCTTGGCGAAATTTTTATCAGTGTACCGGATTCAATTTTTCCAAGTTCTCTATCTGCAATTGTAATTAATGGATCCCTTGTTCTATCAAAATTTACAATTCTTGCTGCAATTAAATCTCCTTTATCTAGTTTAGAGGTTAGCTCATCTGCATGTGCAGAAAAGTCTCTTCCAAAAACATCTGCTGCAGGAAGAATTCCCACATAGCATGAATTTATGTCAACTTCCCATGAGAGTGATGTGTGGGAGACTACTTTGCCAATTACCAAGTCACTACTTTTTGGAATATACATTCCTGTTAATGGAATAACTCTAACACCATCGTCACTTATTTCAGAAATTCCTATGACTGTCGCTATAATGCGGTTGCCATCCAGAGTAACATTTTGATCTGGTCGGTAAGGGCCTGTTGTGATTACATCGCCTGGTATAACATATCTTTTTTTATCATCTTGCATTATCTTGCAACCTCAACTGAAGCTGTACCTTTAGTTATAGAACCTAATCTGTCAATCACATTCGGTCTTGCCGCGGCAGGTATTTCTAGTATTGCTTTTAAGGAACCATTACTTTGCCATTCTTCTTTTTTTAAATTACCAGTTGATTTTAAAACAGAATAAGATTGTGCAGCATACTGTGCAGGGACAGTAATTTCCAAAGTTAGATTTTCTGACTTTAATGGAATTATTGTTCGTAGTTTTTCAACAATGTCTTTTGTCTGCTCTTCAGTATTTTTGTGTGGATCAATTGAGACTCTAGCATCATCTAGTGCTCGCTCGATTCGAAGTGGAGGATGTGGAAGATGCGAGCGTGGGTCAACATATGTTTTAGCAATAAATTCAACTATCTGTTTTCTTTTTTCTGAAACCATCTTGCGTCGTTGTTCAGTTGTTAGGTTTAGTTCACCTTTTTGAAGAATTCTCTCTATAACTACAGCTGTATCTTGTGTTTTGAATGCCTTTAGCAGTTTTTCTGTTGAGGCACGTGTGCCTTTACTTGAATCAGAGTAAACTTCGTCTGAAACTAGAACAGATGATATGTCCTTTCTTTTTCCAAGTTTATATTCTAAGGCAGGATCAGGCTTGACTAAAATCTCAAATTTCTCGCCTTCAAATGAATACCTGACAACGGATACCTTATCTGTCATGACTAGTCAGGATAGGTAAGAAACTTTTGTATTTATTTATGCGTTATATCTCGCTAGATTTTTATTTGGACTTTGGAACTTTTTATAAATATTGTATTCTTTGGAAGTATTAAGTCAAGATAAGCAACGAATATCTGTCAAGCTGAAAAACGTACCACTACTGTATGCAAATGCACTGAGGCGAATTTGCTTAAATGGAGTGCCTGTATTTGCGATTGACACAGTAGATATCATCGAAAATTCCTCTGTATTGGCAGATGAGGGAATTGCCCACAGACTTGGCATGATTCCACTAACGACAGATCTTTCAAGATTTGTAGAGCCATCAAAGTGTGAGTGTCATAGCGAAACAGGTTGTTCAAATTGTAGAGTAATGTTAATGATCGATTCTGGTGGCGATAATGATACAACAAGGACTGTAATGTCAAGCGAGATTACTTCAGAAGATGATACTGTAAAGCCAGTATCTGATAAGATACCAATAGTTCAGATTGCGCCAGGTCAACGAATTAAAATTGAAGCTTATGCAAGATTGGGTCGCGGAACCGAACATGCTAGGTGGAATGCATCAAACATAGCTACACTTATTCCAACTGAAAAAGAAGACGAACATGTTTTAACAGTTGAAACTACTGGAGCCTTGTCTCCAGAACATATACTTGTTGATGGAGTAAACGAATTATCAAAGCGTCTTGAAGAGTTCAAGATGCTTTTAGCCGAACTCAAATAAGCATAACATATTATATTTGGGTTTAAAAAAGCCATTATCCAAATGACTAATCCAATAGTTCTACACATGGTAAGAGATCTTAAACATGCATCAACAAAAAATGATGCACCTATTTGGTCAAAGATGGCTGAGCTTGCTTTGAAGCCTTCATCTATACGACGTACAATTAATGTGAATGAGATTAACAAGTTTACAAAAGATGGAGATGTGATATTTCATCCTGGCAAAGTACTTGGCATGGGAATCATTTCCCACAAAATAACTGTGTCTTCGTTTTCAATATCAAATACTGCAGCAAAAAAAATCACAGAAGCTGGTGGCAAAATTATCAGCTATAAAGAAATTATTGAAAAATTTCCTACAGGAAAGGGAGTGAAAGTCCTTGGCTAAACAAGAAAAACAGATTCAGCAAAAAACTGTTAAAACCATCGTAGTTGATGGCACAAATCTCATTGCGGGAAGACTAAGCTCGCATGTTGCAAAACTGTTGCTTGATGGCAACAGAGTATCTATTGTAAATTGTGAAAACATTATGATTAGTGGTAGTAAGCGAAACATTATGGAAGAATACAAAAAGTTTCTAGAGATTTCAAGCATCATAAATCCAAAGTTTGGTCCCTTTCACCCACGAAGACCAGACACCATAATCAGTAAAATGGTAAGAGGAATGCTACCGCGTAAAAAATCAAGTGGGCTGTCTGCATTCAAGCGCCTTCGTGCACATATTGGCGTTCCAAGTGAGCTAAAAGGTCTTGATAAGGTTCAATTTGATGATGCAAAAATAACAAGATCTGTATCAAATTATACTACGATGACAGAGCTTGGACAAAACGTAGGATGGACTAGATGACTACAACAAAAACTGAAATTTACTTTGCTACAAGAAAAACTGCAAGAGCCCATGTGTTTATTTCCAAAGGAACAGGAAAGGTCAGAGTCAACAACGTGCCTGTAGAGATGGTTCAGCAAGAGACAGCAAGAGAGGTTATTTTGTCTCCACTTGAGGTTTCTGGCGATGTTAGAAACAAGGTGGATATTTCTGTTAGAGTCAAGGGCGGTGGTTTTATGGGACAGTCTAGTGCTGCAGCTACTGCAATAGCTAGGGCGCTCATAGGTTTTACAAAATCAAGAAAAGAGCCAAAAGATCATCCACTTTCAAAGTCCGTAAGAGAAGATATTAAAAAAAGAATTAACGAATTTGACAGGTATCTCATAAGTGGCGATGCAAGAAGAAAGGAACCAAAGAAATTTGGCGGACCTGGGGCAAGAAGAAGAAAGCAAAAGTCATACCGTTAGAACGTGAAAGCGGTAATTTTAGCAGGCGGCAAGGGAACAAGAGGAAAGCCCTACACTGATTTTTTTCCAAAGGCTATGATTCCAATAAATGGCAAGCCCTTGATTCACTATATCATAGATTACTTAGGTTCGTTCAAGTTCATAGATGAAATTCTCATAGTTTCTGATTTTAAGGGCCTTGGAGGACAAATACAAAACTATCTTGAAAATATTGTGTTTAGAAAAAAGATTACTTTTGTTCAAGACTCCCAAAGTGGAACTGCAGGAGATCTTATCCATGTTTCAAAAAAACTAGGAAAAACAAGTGAGTTTTTGCTATGGTTTGTGGATAACCTATGTGCAGTTGATCTTAAAAAAATGCTTCAACAATTCAAAGAAAAAAAGAGCCTTGTTTGTATTGCAACAAGAAATACACGAAAAGAAGAGACAGGCTTTGCAATAGTAAAAGATGGAATCATAAAAGAGTTCAGGGAAAAGCCGATAATCAATCTGCAAATGTCAGAGTGTCTTGGCATTTACATTTTGGATGTAAAGATACTAAGTAAGATAAGAACCAACAAGACAAATAATCTATCCTATGATGTGCTTCAAAAATTATCAAAAAATGATAAAATAAGTTCCTTTGATGTTGGCAAAAAATACTGGTTTGACATAGAATCTCCAGTTATAGTAGAACGAAATGAATCTTTTGTCAGACAAATTATAAAAGAGATGGGATCGTAGCTTGTTTCTCATAGTCAGAAATTTCGTCTTCGTATTCTAGTGTCATTGCTATATCATCTAGTCCCTTTAGAAGGATCTGTTTTCTGTGCCCGTCAATCTCAAATGAAATTGTTTTTGTCGGTGTTGTAATTTTTTGGGCTTCTAGATCCACTTCGATTTCAGAGCTTGTTTGAAATAAACTGTCTACAGTTTTTGAATCAAGTATTATTGGTAAAAGACCGTTTTTGAAACAGTTGCTATAAAAAATATCAGCAAACGATGGAGCAATAATTACAAAAAATCCATAGTCTTTTAGTGCCCATACTGCATGCTCCCTTGATGAACCGCAGCCAAAGTTATCTCTTGTAATCAAAATTTTAGAGTTTTTGTATTTTGGATCATTTAAGATAAAACTTGGAATCTGGTTTCCATTGTTGTCAAATCTCCAGTTATAGAATAGAAATTTCCCAAAGCCTGTTTTATGAATTAATTTCAAGAACTGTTTTGGCACAATTTGATCCGTATCTACATTTACCTTGTCAAATGGCGTAACAATGCTCTTGATTTTTCTAAAAGGTTCCATTAGTTCAAATCCATCTCGCGAACATCAACAAAGTGCCCCTTGATTGCAGCAGCTGCTGCCATAATTGGGCTTACTAGATGAGTACGGCCGCCTGTGCCTTGCCTTCCCTCAAAGTTTCTATTAGACGTACTTGCACATCTCTCACCTGGTGCAAGAATATCAGGATTCATGCCAAGGCACATACTACACCCCGATTCTCGCCACTCAAAGTTTGCGTCTTTGAAAATTTTATCAAGGCCCATTTCTTCTGCTTGTTTTTTTACCATCTGTGAGCCTGGAACTATCATTGCACGAACCTTTGAGGAGACATTTTTTCCTTTTATCACCTTTGAGGCTTCGATTAGGTCTTCGATTCGTGAATTTGTGCAAGAGCCAATAAAGACGCGGTCAATTTCAATCTCAGTCATTTTGGTGCCAGCTTTGAGGCTCATGTATTGTAATGCCTTTTCTGCTGCTTTTCTTTGATCCTCGTTTCCTTTTGCATACTCTTCAGGAAACGGTACAGATTCAGTAACATCGCATACCATAGCAGGATTTGTTCCCCAGCTTACTTGCGGTGCAATGTTACTTACATCAATTGTAAAGCTCTTTGCAAAAGAAGCGTTTGAGTCAGTGTAAAGTGTTTCTTGCCACTGGCTTACCAAGTCATCATAGTTTTTTGGAGTAAATTTTCGCCCTCTAAGATAATCAAATGTTTTTTCATCAGGCGCGACAAGTCCTGCCCTAGCTCCTGCCTCAATTGACATGTTGCAGATTGTCATTCTTTGTTCCATAGTTAGATCAGAAATAGCTTCGCCACGATATTCTATTACAGTACCAGTGCCACCATTGATACCTATGTGCCGGATTATTGAAAGTATGATGTCTTTTGCAGTAATAGCGTGTGGATTTTTTCTTTTTCCAACTACCTTAATTTCAAATGGTTTCGGTTTTTCCATACGTATTGTTTGTGTTGCCAAAACATGTTCCACCTCGCTTGTTCCTATTCCAAAGGCAAGTGCACCAAATGCGCCATGTGTTGATGTATGGCTGTCTCCACACACTATGGTCGTGCCTGGAAGGGTTATTCCAAGCTGAGGCCCAATAACATGAACTATTCCTTGATATGGGCTCTTGATGTCAAATAGCTGTATTCCAAAGTCTTGGCAATTTTTTTCAAGCGTTTTTATTTGAACCTCAGATATTTGATCCACTATTGGCAAGGAGCGGTCGCTTGTTGGAACGTTGTGATCCATTGTAGCAATTGTAAGGTCAGGTCGTCTTACTCTCCTTTTGTTTAGTCGAAGTTCTTCAAATGCTTGGGGCGAGGTAACTTCGTGAACTAGATGACGGTCAATGTAGATTATTGATGGATTGTTGTCACTTTCCACTACAACGTGAGAATCCCAGATCTTTTCAAACAGTGTTTGTGGCATTTTAGATTATGGTTTGTATTTGAATAATCCGCCAGCTACAATAATTTTTCCAATTAATTCAGAGAACGGTTTCATCTTGTAGTCCTTGTTTTTTGTCAAATTCTTTATTGTATTTTTTTCAACGCTTATTTCAAGCTGGTCTCCATTTGAGATGCTTTTGTAGGCATCTTCATCAATTTCAATTGGTAAGAGAAACGCGCCGTCAACTGCATTTCTATAAAAAATTCTTGCAAATGAAAGTGCCAAAACTGCCTTGATTCCAGAGTAGGATAATGCAATTGGCGCGTGTTCCCTTGATGAGCCACAGCCAAAGTTTCTTCCCGCTACGATATAGTCGCCGTCCTTTACTTTGGAATGAAAATCTGGATCAAGGCCTTCCATTGCATGTTTTGCAAGCTCATCATAATCATGAAGCTTGAGGTAGGTGCCTGGAAGGATTACATCGGTATCAATGTTATCTTTATCATATTTTATTGCGTTGCCTTTCATTTCAAATCCCTCGGATCTGTGATTTTTCCAGTTACTGCAGATGCAGCTGCAACTAGTGGAGATGCAAGATATGTTTTTGATTCAACATGTCCCATTCTTCCAGGAAAGTTTCTGTTTGTAGTACTGACACATACTTCATCTTTTGCCAATACTCCCATATGAGCACCACAACATGCCCCACAAGTTGGTGGTCCTATAGTTACGCCAGCGTCAAGAAATATGCTCACAAGTCCCTCGTCAAGTGCTTTTTTGTAAATTGAGATTGCGGCTGGCAAAATTTCGGTTCTTATCTTTACTTTTCTTCCTTTGAGTATTTTTGCAACTGCGCGCAAGTCTTCAAGCTTTGCTCCAGTGCAGGAACCGATGTATGCCTTGTCAAGTTCAATTGATGATATGTCTCTTGCAGCAGCAACATTTTCTGGCGAATATGGTTTTGCAACTAGCGGTTCTAGTTCAGAGGCTTCGTACTCAAAAATCTTGGCGTATTCATTATTTGCGTCATCATATACTGGAGTAAAGTTTTTTGCGCCACGAGCTCCAAGATAATCAAAGATTTTTTGATCAGGTGCAATTATTCCATTTTTTGCCCCCGCTTCAGTAGTCATGTTGGTTAGTGTAAGACGTTCCTCTACTGACATTTCATTGATTCCAGTACCGCCAAACTGCATTGCCCTATATGCACAACCTTCGGTACCAATATCACCAATTATACGTAAAATGAAATCCTTTGCCATCACGTGTTCTGAAAGTTTGCCATTGAGCTTAAAGTAATAAGTTTCAGGAACTTTGAACCAGATCTTTCCATTCAGTAAAACATATGCCATATCTGTATGTCCCAGTCCACATGCAAATGCGCCTAATGCACCTGTAGTGTTTGTGTGTGAGTCACCACCAACATAGGCTTCTCCTGGCAATACCATTGCCTCTTCATGAGACAATGTGTGGCATATGCCGTACTGCCCCATACCATACTTGAAATGTTTTTCAATTCCATACTTTTTTGTAAATTTTGATAATTGTACAATGTTTTCTGCAGAAACCTTGTCTGCTGAAGGGACAAAATGATCCTCTGCAACCCAAATCTTTGATGGATCCCAGAGTTTATCTACAGAAATTCCTTGTTTTGCTAATTTTTCAAATACCTTTATGACTCCTGGTCCTGAAACATCGTGTATCATTGCCTTGTCCACGTTTGCAAATACAACATCGTCTGGTGAAACGTTGTTCTTGCCTGATGCACGTGCAAGTATTTTTTCAGTAATATTCATGCACGCAAAAGCTTGTTTTACGGATTAAAAGCTTTTCAGAAGGATAAAAAACAAGAATGATTCTAGCGAGAATATGTCCTTAGTGGTACTTCCAATAAAGGCAAGAAAAGAAGAAGGAAAATTTGATCTTTTTGATACCATTCTAAGATGTGTAGGTGAGAGTAAAATTACTATTGAAAATGGCGATATTGTGGTAATTTCAAGCAAATACATCTCAAATTCACAAGGAAGGCTACTTGACTCTCAAAATATTACAGCTTCAAAAAAGGCAGTGTCTCTTGCAAAAAAATTTCATATGGAACCAAAAATAGTAGAGATAATTCTAAGAGAGTCTGACATTATTTTTGGAGGAGTTGCCGGCTTTGTTATCACGTCTGCTGACAATATTTTAGCCCCAAATGCAGGAATTGACAAGTCAAATGTCAAAAAGGGAAAGGTGGTGCTTTATCCAAATGAGCCTTATTTAATTGCAGAACAGCTAAGACGAAAGTTTTTTCTAAAATTTTCTGTCCATGTTGGCGTCATAATTATTGATAGTAGGTTAATGCCGTCACGCGTTGGCACTATTGGAGTAGCCATTGCATGTGCAGGTATTGAGCCAGTTAGTGACAGAAGGGCTGAAAAAGATCTAGATGGAAATCCGTTAAAGGTTACATTTCAAGCAGTTGCAGATAACTTGGCATCTATTGCAAATCACAAAATGGGAGAGGGTTCAGAATCGCAGCCTTTTGCAATAATTAAAAATTCTGGCGCAAAAATAACGGATAGAAAAATAAGTAAAAATGAAATGGCAATATCACATGATCAGTGTGTTTACATTCGAGGCCTAACAAAATCCAAGTAAACTAAGATCAGCGAAAATTCTTTGACAGTGATTTGTTTAGTTTAAGGCAAAGCTGATTTAAATATGGTCCATTTGAGGCCAAACTAATGGTAGAATATCTAACAAGATATCCAAAAACAATATCGTTTCTTGATGGCATTAAAGGAAAAATTCACTTTGATGGTAAAAATGGCGTTGAGCAGCTTACAGTTGTAGTAAAAAAGAGCGTAGATGAATTATTAAAGATTTTTTCAAACGAGGGATTTACCAAGGTCAAATTTGAACACAAGATGCCTTTTCAGATAGGCAACGGTCTTTCTTTAAAGCTAAAAAAACCATGGGAGATGCATGTCAGGCTACTTGACATGAAAAAAGGATTTGTTGCAATACAGGCAGAAGTTGAAGTATCAAGAGACTATCTGCAGCATCTATTTTCGCAACGTACTCCTGTGATATATGAAATAGAGTCGCTTTTAAGAAAACACCAAATTGACTATAAAATTTGGAATAATAAATTCAAAAAATATGTTCATACGGTCTTTGATAATTACAAAATCAAGCTAGCAACTCCAAACATACCTGTTTTTGCGTGGAAACCGATGGTTTTTGTGATAGCAACTGTTGGAGTCTTTTATCTGTGGAAATATCTTAACACGATTTAAAACAAAAAATTAACGAATCAATTAGAAGCTTTAATTAGAATTTTCTAGTTTTTGATATGATGAGTGAAGAGCCAGTAGCTCAGCTAAGCTATTACGGGATTTCTCCTTGGGAGATAGAAGTAGTATATGGAATATTCAATGGAAGGTTTCAGGTAAAACAAACAGAGCTGGAAAGTTTTGATTCTGATTTTGTCAGTGTGTTAAACATCGACATTCCAATTGCATTTAATGATGAATTTTTCAAGTGGTTTGAGTTTAGAAGATGGGATAAGGTAAAAGCAATACTAAAAGAGATGAAAAGAAGGAGAGGGCAAAAAAATGCGTTGAAAATTGATCTTAGCTTTTCAAGCATGCCAACAATTAGATTCATAGCAGATTCCGATGATCGTGACTGGTTCAATAACTCAATAGAAAAGATCGACTTTGTTTTAGAACTGATTCCATACCACCTAGATCCAACAAAATTGCCTACTGATGTTACAGAGATAATTTACAAATTTGATGCAAATGCTGCCAGATGGAGATTAAACACAGCATTTGTAAATGATAAAAAATTTGTCTTTACAGGTAGTGATTGGAAATTAATTATTTGAGATCCTTTTCTAATGGCTCAACCAATGAATGAAGTTCTTTGTATTTTGTTTCTAAAAATTCTAGTGATTCTTTGAGTTTTTTTGATTTCCCATACTTGTATCTTATAAGTTCGCGATGATGCCAAAAATTTTTTCCATTGTCTACTGAAATGGTTGTAAAATAGTCAGGACCTTTCATGTTGTCAGGTATTTTTATGTTGTATGGGAAAAGCATGTCAACAATAAACCATTCATCACCGTCAGGATAATCACAACCAGTGTCAACATCAAAAAATACATGTAAAAGACGAGACTGCATCAGACCATCGTCTTGTATTGTTGGATGCTTGACGTTTGATTTTTTAAAATCAAGATTTAGCAGCTCTGGTTCAAAATATCCCTTTATGATGGATTTACGAAAAATCTTGTTTACTTCTGCAATATTCAATTATAACGCTAGTATTCGATCAAGCTGCTAATAATTCATATGCTATTTTGACAGATTCGGTGTCTTTAGACTTGCAATGAGTCCAATAATTTTGATATGTCTGTTGTAGGTTTTCCATTAGAAGATATTTTCTGTGTTGCGGGAGGATTCTCAAGATAGTTTGGTATCTTGTCTGCAAGTCTTCTTCCGTGTTCTGTGATTATTTCATTTTTATAAAATATACCGAAAGGAATCTTGTCGCCCCATTCAAGTGACTTGATTAATGCCTGACTTAATTTTTCATTTAGCTCTGCTTCTTCACTATAATGAACCACTGGGTCATAGCCTGTATCTTCAAGCTTGTACAATCTAGCGTGAGTTTTTGTGGCAGTGTCATCTGTTGGCTCTGTTCCTGCATACCAATCCCTTGTGTTAATGTCATTATATGTTGGGCATGGTTGAAGAACATCTAAAAATGCAAGACCCTTGTGACTGATTGCTGCAATTATCAGATCCTTTAGATGTCGTACGTCATACGAGTATCCTCTTGCAACAAATGTAAAACCGCTTGCTACTGCCAATCCAATTGGATTTACATTATAGTTAGTGTTTGGTGCTGGAAGTGATTTTGTTTTTTCACCTAATCTCAAAGTAGGCGATGCTTGTCCTTTAGTAAGTCCATAGACGCCATTATCAAAAATTATGTATGTCAGATCTACATTTCGCCGTCCTGCTGCAACAAAATGCCCTGCTCCAATTCCCAACCCATCTCCATCTCCACCTGCCGCTACTATAGTCATTTCAGGATTTGCGATCTTTGCACCTTGTGCAAATGCCAAGACGCGTCCATGTAAGGTGTGAATTCCATATGTGTTGATAAAGTGCGATGTTTTTCCAGAACAACCTATTCCAGAAAATATGGCAGCCTTGTGTCTTGGGATATTCATTTCTGCAAGCGCCATCTGAATTGCGTTTACTATTCCAAAATCGCCACAATTATGTAAAATTGCATTTTCACTCACATAGGAATTGACATCGTCAACTTCTAGGTTGTAAACAGGTCCATCATAATCAAAACTTTCGATTTCTCTTACCGGAATTAGGACATAATCAGGTAGAACAATTGAAGATGGTGGTTTTCCTACATGATTTTTTGATGTGATCTTTTTATCAAGTATTTTGCACAATACCGCAAAGTCACGATCATTTACAATCTGAATTGAGTGTGACTCTTTATGGATACCTTTTGCTTTGTTAACAGAAACTGTTGGCACTATTCCTTGTCTTAGCAAGAGAATCTTTAGCTGTTCCCGCAAAACCTTGGATGTTGTTTTAAAGTTTCCACGTAATTGTTCTGTACTTATCCAGCCATCTCCACGCCATAAGCCTTTGATGAGTTCTGTCTGTTTTTGTACAGGAAGAAGCATTACAAAGTGTGGTAGTTTTTTATTGTATGATTTATGGCCAAACCACTCTAAGAATAGTCTTGCAAGCGGGGCTGAATAGAATGTTATTGTAGTTGCATTTCTTTTAGTACTTTTTGTTCCATTAAGATCAAATGTTTGTGCCATGATACGTTCTACATCATTTAAGAATTCGATTTCTTTGGAATTGAATGTAAAATTGATCTCTCGCCTATGTACGTAACCTTCTGCTATGTAGTATCCCATTAGTCTGAGTACGCTTTCATTTAGTGGAATTCGGTTTGGCAGTAATTTGCTAACAGTGTCTTTTTCCTTTAATTGGTAATCGACTTCAACATATTCGCTGTCAACTTGCTCTTTTTGGACAGGATATACAAGGTAGTCTTTGGTTTTAATTTCATCTGCACGTATCCAAACTGCATCAAATTTTTTGTTGTGTAATTTTTGATGTTTGCGTCTTACTATCAAAACTGGGTGTTCTTCTGTAAGATAGGTTGTTCCAAAGCACTTTGTAACAAGCTTGAATAACTTCCCTCTGTGAATGTGTGTTATGATTTCCTTTACATTATGATAAAGACCGTCTCTTCCAAGAACCCGTTCACCTACACCGATTTGTTGTATTTGTTTTACTGATGGGTTACAATGGATCAGAGTGTCAGGGAGTACACATCCTGGACACCAGTCATTGTGAACGTCTGTCTTGTAATCTGAAAGTTTAAGCACCATGTGTTAAGATCACCTTTTTTTGTTCTTTGTTGGCAAGAATTTTTTTTATTGAATCATATATTTCGGTACAAGTCATAGCTCGTCCAGTATATTTCAAAATATAATGATCTATTTCTCTCCCCAGATTCTGTTTTAATAATAAACCAAGCTGGCCTGTTGCATTGGCTTCAATATCTATTATGGTTTTAACATTTTTCAAAAATGATTTAACAAGTTCTGTTGGGAATGGATGAAGTAATTTTATCTGAAGAAATCCAACATTGATGTTTTCTTTTTTTAGCATCTCCAAGGCATCAAGAATTGGTCCTTTAGTAGAACCCCAACTTACAATTGTATATTCTGCTGTACCATTAGATACTACCTGATCGTCTTTTGGAATGTCTTTAAGAATTTGTGAAAATCTAGAGAGTCTTTTATCCATCATCTGTAGACGGACTACGGGATCTTCTGTTATGTGACCAAACTCGTCACTTTCGTCTCCCGTATTCCAAAATATTCCGTTTTCTAATCCAAGTTTTGAGCGTGGCGAGATGCCGTCTTCTGAAGGGGCAAATCTTTTGTAATCATTTGTGTCTATTTTATCAAGCAACTTACCGCGTTCAATTTTGATCTTTGTAGAGTCTAGCCTCTTACATGTAACAACAGAGCTTGCAAGAAACTTGTCCATCATGTGTATGACTGGAACTTGAAAGACGTCTGAAAAGTTGAAACACTTGCCTGTGTCATAGAAACTTTCCTCAATGTCTCCTGACGCATAAACAATTTTTGGAAATTCTCCATGTCCTGCATGGACTGCAAACATGAGATCTTCTTGACCATGTCTAGTAGGAAGACCAGTAGACGGACCACTTCTTTGATATAGTGTTATTACTATTGGCACCTCGTTTATCCCAGCCCACCCCAAGGCTTCAGCCATCAAAGAAAATCCAGGTCCCGATGTGCTTGTAGATGAACGAGTGCCAGTTAATGCACTGCCTATAGCCATGCCAATAGCTGAAATTTCATCTTCGGTTTGTATGACAACCGTAGAGCCAGGTCTGTCTTCATTTATTTCTAAAATTTCATGTGACTCCAAAAACACGCTTTCGTCTGATGCTGGCGTGATTGGATAGTAGGCTTGAAATCTGCACCCACACACCATTTTTCCCAATGCAGTTCCCTGGTGACCCTGTGCCAGTATAGTATCAGATTGTTTTGCGATTTCAGCAAGCGAACATTTGAAGTTAGGAAATTTTGCGGTTGCATAGTTGTATGCGTAATTTGCCAATTGCTTATTGATTTCCGCAATTGTTTGTTTTTTTCCAAAAATCAATTGAATTGATTCAAAGAGCTGTTTTGATGACATGTGCAATAGCCCAAGAGAAAGTGAAACGCCTAATACGTTAAACATTCTAATCATGCCTTTTAGTTTTGGATTGTTTGCATCTTGGGCTAGACCCTCAAGTATTCCTCGAAATGATACGGGGTACAGATTTACACCGTTTTCTTTTACCGAATCTAAAAGTCCGGAAACTGTATAGCTTTTCTTTTTGGTATCAAGGTACTTGTGAAGTCGTGATTTGAAATATGGGTCTAGAGTATGAACGTCTTTTGTTTCAATATTTTCCATATCTGAATCATAAATGATTGCACCGCCAGAGACTATCTCATCTGCGTGCCTGAAAATTGTCTCTGCATCAAATGCAACCATCATGGTCACATCGTTAACATTAGATCTAATTTTCTTATCAGATACTCTAACTGTAAAATAGCTGTGTTCACCTTTTATGTTTGAATAAAATTCTCTTTTTCCAAAAACTTGGTAACCTGCTCTTGCACACACATGTGAAAAAATGTTTGCTGCTGTTTCTACTCCACTACCTTGTGGGCCACCGATCTGCCAACTAATGTCAACATTTACCACATGAATTGTCGTCTATTACTGGATATTAATAATGTGGTTTTAGAAAAATCTAACCGCCTGTAGCTGCATCAAATAATGCACATTCACATTTGTCTCGTTCGCCACAGTATGGGCATACACATACACACTTTTCAATTGAGTTTCCACATTCTACACAGATGGCAAATTCCTCATCTGAGATGTGTTTTGAACCCATTACTTGTCATATAACAAAATATTATAAATGGTTTAAGGAACAGATTCCAAAATTTAGTGCTGTATTATGAAAAAAAAAGTTTTGCTTACCCGTAAATTGCATGACTTTGCACTCATGGATTTGAAAAAATACTATGATATTGAGATCCATCAAGGAAAAATTCCAATGCCAAAAAAAACTTTGCTTAAAAAAATCAGAAACAAGGATGGATTGATTTGCTTTCCCTATGATAATATCGATAAAGATGTACTATCTGCTGCAAAGAAGCTCAAGACAATAAGCACTTACAGTGTTGGTTATGATCATATAGATGTAAAGTACGCAAAAAAACAAGGCATCAGTATTGGGTATACACCAGAGGTGTTAACTGATGCTACTGCAGACCTTACCTTTGCATTGATTCTTGATTTATTGCGTCGAGTAACTGAAGGAGACAGAATAATTCGAAAGGGAAGATGGACACAGATTTACGGTGCATATGACTATGTGGGTATTGATATATCTGGAAAGATTCTTGGGAT
>ERZ1292645.241-Hain-H14-02um-R2-241-length-22173-cov-6_pt1 | contig 22173 bp, 23 predicted proteins | sample MGYA00564401_ERZ1292645 | MGnify/ENA primary metagenome ERZ1292645 (study PRJEB36523, sample SAMEA6512644) | groundwater metagenome | collected 2019-01-09 | study: AquaDiva: Metagenomics assemblies of 32 groundwater samples | reverse complement strand
ACTTCTGACCTTTGCAATGTCAATGCAACGCTCTAACCAACTGAGCTATGAGCCCCAATATCATCACATTGTAGCAAAATCCGTGCTTGAAAACAATCTAAGAAGCCTACTTATCTACGGAAAGTAAGAACTTTTTAAGAATAGCATAATAGGTGTCGAGACTTTTAATATTGACGTACTCTCCGTCTGTATGTTGATTTGCTCCTATTGGTCCAAACTCTATTCCATCGACACCAATGCCACTATAGTGTCGTGCATCAGAGGTGGCATGTTGTTTAACCAGTGGAAGTTTTTCTTTATACACTTTGGTTACAATTTTATGAAGGGCTTGCACATGTTGATTATGCTCGTCTGTTTGGTGGGGTGCTGAGTTATGCAGAATCTCCATCGAAACTCCATCGATAAGAAGCGATTTAATTTGCGCCACAATGGTTTCTTTTTCGGTGGGGATGTATCGTACATCAATAATTGCTTCACAATAGTCTGGGGTACGATTATAGGCGGTATCTCGCTTCTCTTTCCCTTGTGTTTCAATATGTGTTACGTTCACTGTCGTTTGATACAGAGCTTCGTCTGGTATTGGATATTTTTGCAAAATGTTATGAATAGCTTGTTGTAGTTTCCAGATGGCATTATCTCCTAGCCAAGGGTAAGCACTATGAGAGGTTTTTCCTGTTGCTATAAGCTTCACGACAAGACGAGCTTTTGCTTCATGAATGATACGGAAATTGCTTCCACATTCTGTTGCGATGACAAAGTCTCCTCGGACACCATTCTCTATTTGATATTTTGTGCCATCTTCTCCTCCTACTTCTTCATCCGTTGTGATTTGCAGCGCAAGTGGGAAAGGTATCTTTGGAGCAAGCTCTTTAAATAGGAGCATCATTGTTGCGGCACCTGCTTTTGTATCATATGCGCCTCTTCCGTATAATTTGCCGTTTTTTACTTGTGGAGTAAATTGACTCGTGGTTCCAGGAACAACATCCAAATGAGCATTTAGGATGAATTTAAAATTTCGAGTATCTTTATCCTTATTACTGTAGAGTAAACTGGGGAAACTGTTTGAAACAAACGGAGTAACCGTATGTCCTTCCATATATCTTTCAGTAAATTTGAGAATAGCAACAGCTTTTTCTATATCTCCGGTAACAGATGGGACAGAAATCAGTTTTTTTGCAAGTGGTATGATTTTATCTTGCATAGATATATGCATTATAGCTTATGCTGTGTATTGTTGGATACTCACCTGCGGATCTTTTGTAAGATTATTCGTTAGTAGTTTTTTGGATGCATAAAGTGCTTCATCCCAGTTCCCATAAAGCAGCGCGTTTTCTTTTTGACCGTCAGGCATAAGTATCACATAGATATATTGTTCGTACAGAACCGCTTTCTTATCTTTCCCCTTTGTGTCAGCTGCATTAAGAACTATACCGCAAGGAGTTTCATTTCCAGCTGCTTGTAGTTCTCCTTTTATCTTTTTTAGAAATTGTTTTGATTCTTTATAAAAATTTTCTATATTTTGTATTTGTTGTTTCATACTATTCTCCTTTTAAAAACAAAAAAACCCGCTTACATTGGCGGGTGTCATTCTGTTTTCCTATTCAACACAAGAACACACCCACTGTTACGGGGTAATGCATGAAATAATCTTGTGAAGGTTTCGCATGTATAACATAGTACATATTAAAGCACTTTTTAAATAAGTTGTAAAGAGGTCATTCATAGACAAACTTAATCAAGAGTAACTGTTTGCATAAGCTTTGTAATATAATCCGCAGGCAAGAGATCTTTAGATTCGGTTATTAATGCAATATATTCTTTGGTTGGTAAGAGATTTTCTTGTAGAGTAAATGGGGTGGCAACATATGTTGTAGCTTCTACTTTATCTCCCGAAGATAGTGTCACAAATACTTCTTCTCTCGTATATCCTATTGGATAATCTTCCGTTTTGTCAATAATCTTGACATCTTCGTCAGTAAGTTCGTAGAGAATTCCATGAATGCCTGTCTTATTGTTGTCAGAAATAATTGTCGCAAAACCTTTTTGTGGATGTGACGCTGCCTGTTTAGTAAAAACAAGTGAGTATTTAGGCAAAAAAGCAGCTTGTCTTGTTGAAGGATCAACGCCGATATGCTTCATCCATGTCTGGCTCATGAGGGCTCCGTATGCGAAGAGTTTCATAGGAGTATTGTATCATTTACCCTACTTGGGTGGCGACAGCACGTTCGTTAGAGAGAGTAACTTTTGCTCCTTGTTTTTGGAATTGCTTATTTTGGCGTTTACGGTTCTTACTTCCTGTTGCTTGTACCCATGCACCAGCATCTTCAGCATTTTTTCGTGCCGTTTGAACAAGATCAAATAAGAGCTCAAAAAAGTTAAGATGGTACGTCCCGACATTTACCGGAGCATCTTCAACACCAATTTCTGCAAATTGCATCTGTAGTACTCGAGAGGTAGCAATCAGTTTTTTCAGCTCATCAAGAATTTGTTTAACTTTGTATGCAATTTCACGATTTTCTTGCGTGGCACCTTTCCTCGTGTTAAGAATTTCACTTGTATAATCATAGGCTGCTTTTTGTTCTGATTTTCTTCCTGTTTCAGCTGTCTGAGTAAACTTTTCTTGGCTCTTGGCAATTTTTTCAGCAATCCCTCCGTTATGCTTTTTGGCACTAAAGATAACCCCTGGTTCATCGTCGGTAATTAGTTCAGGAATACCAGCTTTTTCGCTGTATCCTCCACTATCAAGGCCAAGTAGTTGGCTAAAAAAGTCACTTCCAAAGCCACTTACCTGGTCTTTTGCAGAAGCGATACTTGCCCGGAGGTGATCTTCGGATTCATGTGCAGCCGTATGTTGTGATGTTTTGGATTTCGCCATAGTGTGGCGGACTCTATCACAAATTCATCAAAAAATCAAGTGTTTTTTGTTGTCTCAAGATGCCCGCGATGACATATCTGTTGGATTCAAGGTTCTGTTTTTCCGCTGGACTTTGTGCTTTTTGGATAGCTTCTTCAATTTCCTTTTCTTCAACAGAGATCTTTTCAAGGTCAGCAATTTTTTGAAGGACAAATTCTACTTTGATATCTTCTTCTGCTCGTTTTGCGTATTCCGCACGAAGATCTTCTGAAGTTCTTTTCGTTGAAGCCAGATATTGGTCAAGACTAAGTCCAAGCCGTTTGATGTCATCAAGTAATTGTGCAAGTAGCCTATCTGCTTCTTGCTCAACCAATACTGCTGGAATAGTAGCCTTGGTATCTTCAAGTACTGCTTTGATAATTTGTTCCATCGTTGGCTTCTCAGCCTTTTTTTCTTCTTTGCCAGGAACGATAATGGTTGCTTTCTTTGTTACTTTTTGGACATTGGTTTTGTATTTCCCTGGTGTTATTTCTGGCATTTCGCAAGTCATTGCACTAAAGACCCAATCTTCTCCTTCATCAATCTTTTCGACACTAATCTTTGGGTTCATAATTGGACGAATAGCATTCTCTTGTACGGCTTTCATATACGCTTCTGGAAGGAGTTTCTTGAGTACATCTTCTCGAATATGATCAGGATTCAATCGTCCAGCAGCCATATCTTTTGGTGCTTTACCCTTTCGGAAGCCTGGAACATTTACCTCTTTTACATGTTCCGTAAGTACTTCATCGCGAATCTTGGATACTTGTGCAAATGGAAGGCTAACAGTGAGCTTAATCGTACCGTCGGGGAGTTTTTCGAGAGATGCTTTTGTCATAGATTAGCCACATTCTACCAAAATTATTATATGTAATCAATGGGTAATTATAAGAATGTTAAGCAAATCTTCTTTTCCAATGATAGCATATGTACTACAAAAGATTAGTTGAAAAAATCATATAAATATGTTATTTTATGGTTATGGAAAGGAACGAATTTAGTAGAGATCTTTATAAAGATGGTGCTCCTCCATATCGGATATAATCCTATTTTTCTCCAGTAATCTTTTTACTCTTTAAGTCCTCATTCATCTTTTCCCACTCCTTATAAAAAGTTGAACTATTAGCATCTGCTCTTAATTTATCTATACAATCTTTCCCCTCATCATGAGCTGTTAATGCTATTGATTTGAAAAAAGATCGTATTAACTCTTTATTAAGAAGGTTCCTATTATAGAAAATTGCAAGATCCTCAAAAAAGTTAAAATAAAGTGTTACTATTGGTCTAATTTTTTTATATTGAGGATTTTTCATATTTGATATAATATCTAGTCTTGCATTTTTTGTTTTTCCTCCGTCTCGGAGAAAGACTAATGCTTCAGCTGTAGTCTCCTTAAATGATTCATTATTATAACGAGCAAAGTATTCATAGCTTCTCTTTGCTTTCTCTTGCTCCACTGCCACTCGTATTTGTTCTGCTAGATAAACAACAGATATAGAGGCTAAGGCTCCTGTGATCAATATTACGCTATCAAAAAGTGACTTTTGTCCTGTAAAAAGCAAATAAAATCCGCTTACAATGAGAAATATACCAACAAAATAGATTATAATTACGCTATAGAGAAGTATTTTTGTCCAAATATTCTTAATTTTTTCCACATTTTTGATTTTACGCTCTCTCTATAAGTCTGTCAATCGATAGAGAAACCTAATCAGTAGCAAGATGATTATTGGGACTGTAACTGGCTATAGACAGTTGTCAGTGTCGGATACCAATAGGCAGCCATTTTGATATAGCCTGTTGTATTGGGATGTATCCCATCATACAAATCAGCTTCAGTTAGCCCCTGAGACATATCAACATACGATATCCTTCTTCCTTGCCCACGATAAATAGAGACAAGTCCCGGAATAGCCCCGTTATAATTTGCCCAGGCATTTTTGTCTCCTCTACTTGTTACAATGGTCGATACAATGACGAAAGTGTCCGGTTTTGCAGCAAAGATATTTGCTAGGAGCGTTGATAGGCTTCCGGTAATGGTTTCTCCTGGTGATCCATGGTCTAGATCATTCGTACCAATATGGAGCAGAATAATATCTGGTTGAGCTGCTACGACGAGTGAGCTGCTGGCACCAGCAAGTGTTCCCGTATCCCAGCCAATATGTCCTTCATGATTCCAATCTCCCAGATCTGAACTGCCATTAGCAAGTGACCCTACAAAGTCAACGTTATAGCCGTTTTGTTGAAGCATACTCCAGAGATAGGTACGGTAACCCCCTGGGAAGAAGACGCCGTCCGTAATAGAGTCGCCCATAGGCATTATTTTTACTGTTGTTTTTGCTATGGCGATGGTGGGTGATGGTGTAGGGCTGGTTGAAATTGGGGTTGTTGTGGGAGTAATTTTTTTTGTGGGAACTACTGAGCCTGCGAGCGAAGGTGCGATGGTTGTTGTTGCCAGAGCTTTTGAATACAATCGTTCTGTCGGTTGGATAGCGTTTGTTTCTTTTACCCTTTTTTGTACTGGTGCAGGCATTCGTGCAAGTATAATTGCTGCGAGAAAGAAGAACGACGTAAGACACGCCAAGAGAATGATCAGGGGCCTGTTCATGATATTAATAGTAGCGAGAAGAAATCCACATCGTCAAGAGAGAAAATAGATTGACAAAGAGTTCTGCCTCGAGTAATCTAGCTATGGCTAGGATAAGCATATGGATACCAAAGAACAGAAATTTTTACTTAAAGATTATCTTTTTAACGAATCACGGGTAACGAAATTGGCTGAACAGATTGCCGTGGTCTATCCTGCTTTTGAAAAGAAAAAATTTATCAGAACAGTCGTCGATCGATTCCCCGAGCTTGAATTAACTCCACGAATTCGTTGGATGAGTGAACAGCTAAAAGTTTTTTTGCCTCAGGATTATCGTGAAGCTGTTGGTATTCTGCTTGCTTCACTTCCCTCTCCCAATGATCCCACCAAAACAGATAACGATTTTGGAGAGTTTATTTATGCTCCATACACTGATTTTGTGGCCAAAAATGGTTGCAATAAGAAAGACTTAGCTTTTTCACTTGAAGCACTTCGGCAGATGACGATGCGGTTCTCGGCTGAAGAATCAATCAGATATTTCATCAATGCTTTCCCAGAAGAAACGATGAAAACAATACTTACCTGGAGCAAGGATGATCATTATCATGTCAGAAGACTCACCAGTGAAGGAACCCGTCCCAAGCTCCCCTGGGCACAGAAAATTGTGATTGATCCCAAGGAAGCAGTCCCCATTCTTGATAATCTTTTCTTTGACAAAACTCGGTATGTTACCAGATCAGTAGCCAATCATGTCAACGATCTTTCCAAAATTGATCCATCACTTGTCTTCTCGCTCCTCAAGAAATGGCAAACATCAGAGAAGCAAGATCCCAAAGAAATGGAGTATATTATTAATCATTCTCTTCGGACGCTTGTTAAACGTGGTGATAAAGATGCCATCTCATTTCTGAATTTTTCTACTGACCCGCAGGTTTCAGTTTCAAATTTTCAGATAAAAGACGATCAAGTGGTGATTGGGACAGCTCTCGAATTCTCTTTTACCATTACAGCGCAGAAGGATGAACGATTACTGATTGACTACCTCATTCATTTCTATAATAAGGCAAGAAATGGTCACAATCAGAAGGTTTTTAAGCTCAAGAAAGTCGCATTAAAGAAAGGTGAAAGTATTATCGTTACGAAGAAACATCCGCTCAAACAAATGTCGACAAGAACACTCTATCCAGGGAAACACAAACTGGAGCTACAGATTAATGGGAATAAGGTAGCGGAAAAAGAATTTCTATTGAAGTAGTCATGCCGCTTGTGGCAATGTAAGCCTTGCCAACGGCGCTCCCCACTCCGCCATACTATCATATTGACTTAAATCAAAATGATCCAAAGGAAAGCGAGGTACAACAAGCCTATCGTACTTATACGAATCTAGCACCTTTTTAATTTTTCGATAATCATCAGGGGGAATTTTGTTTTGTGCAAGGTAGGCTAAGGTAATATGACCCACAAAATCTTCTGGTTTTCTATTGGCGATTTCATTATCCCCTCCTAATCTATGTAGTCCATTATAATAAGCACTTCCTATCGAATGTACAGCGTCCCAGCTTGCATCATCAGTTGGTTCGACAAAGAGTACAATTGAGGTGTTGCCAACAAGCTTCGGTTGGCCGTGAATTTCAAACTGAGGAGCTACCAAGGGAGGCTGTTGTTCCAGTAATCGTTGGTTGACGCTTCTAGTGATACCGCGGATGTCGTCTTGCGTATCTTGACTCATGTCATGGCCTGCTTCAGTAATCGTAGCATGATGGGTATTCTCGGGAAGTACCTCTCCCAAATACTGATCTACTCTAGCAACGGCAAGGCGATGCATGAGTCCTCTTGCAAGGTCTCCTGTTACCGCTTGCACTTCTGGAGAAGGGAAAGCAATGATTGAGGATCCCCGATACTCTTTTGCTGCTCCTCTTGGAGTATCGTATTTTTTTAGCGCACCTGGATTGACCACAAAATTCCCTTCATGATCCCATTTTTTCTGTCCCAAGCCATTCAAGCTGTCGTCTGCGCATATGTCTTCTCCAGTCAGAAATGTGTGGACCTATTTCCCTTCTGTTCTCTACGTTTGGCATAGGGTAATATTATATTGCATGTATATTAAAATTTATCTATCATATTTTTATGACTGAAAGAGTTATCGATCCACAAGCGGTTGAAGCTAGTGAATATGCTCGTAAGAATGGCAGAGTAGTTATGGCAGCTGGTGAGAAATATTAGTATATTTTATCTTTCTTTTTTCCTATAATTTAAGAATGAAACTTGCAAACAAAGCTATCTCTGTGGGTGTTTGGTCAGATGACTACAAAACGCTTGCCAAGTGGTAAGTAACTATCTTTTGAGAAACTTCTCAACAGCCTCATAAAATTCATTTGGTCTTTCCAAATGGGCAAAATGTGTCGCTTCTGGTATTTCTAGTAGTTGCGAGTTTTTTATCAGCCTATGTAGTCGTTTCCCCATGCTTGGTTCTCCCAGGTGGTCTTTTCTTCCGGAGATAATAAGAGTATCTGTAGTAATCTTTTTTATCTGATCCGTTAGATCTTGTGGACCTTGGATGTATATATCTAGCATGCGTTGAGATTTTTGTTTGGTAATCTGTAGCTCGTTACGGTACTGCTTTGGCCGAAAAAGAACTGTATGAAGTTTATATAACTGGTTTGGAAAAAGATGCTTGCCAATCCTGCTAAGCTGCCTAAATACATGTCGTGAAAGTTTCTTCTGTAGAGATTGCGGTGGCAGTCCTCCATTGCTATAGAGGATCAGTTTATCTACTGGATATTTCGAGGCATAGAATGCGGCAATTCGTCCACCAAATGAATGGCCAATTATGATTGGGTTTTGTATATTCAATTTTATAGCAAATGCATGGACAAAGTTTGCATAGTCCTCTATTTTCCACATCTTTGGTGGTTCATAACTCTGTCCAAATCCTGGCAGATCAAGTGTATAGATGTGATACTCTTTTTCAAATCTGTTAATAACATCTTCCCAGAAGGCATGTGACTGTCCCCAACCATGGAGTAAGAGCATATACTTCTCTCCTGTACCATTCTCTTGATAGAAGACTTTGATCTGATCAATTATTATTGCCTTATCCATGGGTATAGTATACTAATTAAGTTATCTGTATGTCAGAATGACAATTTTTGAATATGAATATATTTTGGAGATCGATTTTTATTGTCTTGTTAGCCTTTTTTGTCGTTCATTTACTGCGGGATATCCTCCAAATTTTTGATGTCAATACTCCTCTTGCAACGCTTATGCGAACCAACCATAGCTGGTGTCGGCCATTTTGTGATTTTGCCACACTTCCGCATGAAATATTTGGTATTATTGGCTCAAGTATTGTTTTGAGACGGAACAAAATGGGTATTCTAGGATGGCTTGTCCTCCTCTCCCTCCCCCTCTGGACGATTGGATTTGTGATGGAGGAATTTGTACCGTGAGTATATCATGAAGCCATTTTGCTTTGTCTCCTCCTGTTGGGACAGAATTTACCTCAGAAAGTATCAGTGGCTTATCACTAATGGTTGTTAAGTTTTCATAGTCTCTTCGGAAGACTCCTGCAAAGTCCGACCATCCGCTCCATTCATGAATCCCCCCAGTTACGTGCAACCGTATAAGTCGTAATCTCTTATTAGAAATTGAAATTGAAGTATGTTATCATTAATTCACTCAATTGTATTCCTCAATTATGAAAAAGTCTAATCTAAATATAGAAAATAAAGATAATTATAAATTCACTTTTATCGATTTGTTTGCTGGAATAGGCGGAACGAGACTTGGCTTTAAAGAAGCAGGTGGGAAATGTGTTTTCACATCCGAATGGGATGAATCTTGTAAAAAGACCTACGAAGCAAACTTTGGCGAAAACCCTCATGGCGATATCACGAAAATCAAAGCAGAAGAGATTCCTGAATTCGATATTCTTGTAGCTGGTTTTCCCTGTCAACCTTTTAGTTCAATCGGGAAGCGCCAAGGGTTTATGCATGCAACTCAGGGTACTCTCTTCTATGATATTCTGCGCATTCTAAGAGATAAAAAAAGTCATCTCGGTCCAAAAGCTTTTCTGTTAGAAAATGTTCAAGGCTTAACGACACATGATAAAGGCAATACGCTTAATACTATCCGTAAATCGTTAGATGAATTAGGCTATAAAGTATTCTATCAAGTTTTAGATTCGGCAAATTTTGGAGTCCCTCAGCATAGAAAGCGTATTTATATTGTAGGTTTTAGAAAAGATCTATTTGGTGAAGATATCGAGTTTAGATACCCGCAAACTAATAACAGAGAGTCTTATATAAACGAATTTCTCGAAGAGAATGTGGATGGGTATTCTATCTCAAAGCGTCTACAAGAAACGTATTTATTTAAGCTCGATGATGGGAGACCACATCTTGTTAATAAGGAGTCTAGGATTCAGATAAAAACACTTGTTGCGAGTTATCATAAAATTCAACGGTTAACGGGAACATTTGTTGAAGATGGGCCGACAGGAATACGATTATTTACTCAGAATGAATGTAAGGCCATTATGGGTTTTCCAAAAGGTTTCAAAATTCCAGTATCACGTACGCAAATGTATAGACAAATGGGAAATTCTGTCGCAGTTCCTGTTGTTGAGGCGGTAGCCAAAGAAATGGTAAAAATCTTAGAGAAACAATCTATTAAAAACCCAAGTAACATGGTAAAATCTAAACTGGCTCAAATGAGTTTAAATGAATTTACACAAATATGACAGATATTATCGTACCAACTGATGAATTAACCCCAGAAGAGAAGCAAACGGCAAAGCAAGTTATAAAAAAATTATTACCCGACATTCGCTCAGATTCAAAATTAAAGCCTCACGAGTTTATCAAAAAATATTGGAAAAATTATCAATCAAATTTTCAAAGCAATCAAAATATTAATGGCAAAGTACTCGAAGAACTAATTGCTATTACTTTAATACGGAAAAATATTCTGCCTTTCTATATGCAAGCACAGGTAGCATTTATCTCATATATTAATTATGATTTCATTATCTATTCAAATGATATTGGACCAATTTCTATTAGTTCAAAAACTAGCCTACGTGAAAGATGGAAGCAAGCAGATCTTGAAGCAGTAGCTTTAAAATATATTCATCGTAAATCTAAGTCTTTTGTAGTAACATTAGATACTGAAGCCGTCAGGAGAAGACGTATTGATCCCAGTGCATCTATGGGTATAGACGAATTTATTCTTGCTGATACTGAGGAGTATGATAAAATGCTAGAAACAATTAAGCAGCATGATTTAAGCTTATCTCCAACAGTGGAAGTGGTAACTTCAAATTTTGTTATAACAGCTGAAAACTACCAAAACCGCTACGAATAACGGAAACAGATTTTTTGCTATACTCTACCCATGGCCAGGAAATATTCAAATTTTTATGCTTCTCATGATTTTTATTTCTATCAAATTATCTTCTAAGTCCTGCAAAATCGACATTTTCATCTTTGACTACATAGTTCTGCCAAACTTTTTCTATATAATTTTTATCAACGATTCCTGGTCTTTTAAAACGGCTAAAACGATTTGCCCATGCTAGTAATTTAGGTTGGTACCGAGGGTGAGCAATTGCTGTAAGGAGGAGTGCCCGTTGCTCTAAATCCATACCTTCAAGATTTATTGCACCAAATTCTGTAACAACCCATTGTGCTAGATTTCTTGGTGTTACTACTCCTGCACCGTTTTGTAATGTTGGAGCAATCTTTGATTTTCGTATAATGCCTTTATTGATTTCAGAAGGGAGTACAACAATAGCTTTCCCACGTTCGCTTAACGTTGCCCCCTGCATGAAATTATATTGTCCGCCTGCCGCACTATAAATATCTGTTCCAATTGAATCGGCACAAATTTGTCCAGTAAGATCTATTTCTAAAGCTGCATTTATAGCAGTCATTTTCTCATTTTGAGCAATTTTAAAAGGGTCATTCATTATTTCAGTTCCATAAAATTCTACAAGTTCTGGATGTTGTCCAATCCAATCAAAAAATTGTTGGCTTCCAATGGCAAAAGAGGTTTTTATGGGACCTTCAATGACTCCAGCAGCAACTAATGGAGGTATCCCGCTTGAAAACATTTCGGTAAAAACATGCAAGCCTCGTTTAGTTGTTAATTGAGAGAGAATAGCATTCGGAATTTGGCCTACTCCTATTTGTATAGTCGCGCCATTATCTACTAATTTTGCCACATGTTTTCCGATAGCAGATTCAATTGGCGTAAGTGGTTTCTCAGGAGTTTCAGGGTTACCTATAGGGTAGTCAGCTTGTACGGCAGCATCAAAATATTTATTGTGAATCATTGTATCTCCTGAAGTTCGAGGAACATAGTTGTTTACTTCAGCAATTACTTTAATTCTCTTTTTTTCCCCTCGTTCTCTTTGCGCAATCGCTATATCTAAAACTTTGCGTGTAGAACCAGATCCAGGGCCAATGGTGCAGACGCCGTTCATATCTGGTGGGCTAACACTTACAAAAACACAGTCAATAGGGTTACGGCCATTTTTTATCAATCGAGGAAGACTACCTAAATCTGTAGGAACAAATTCTACCCCTCCTTTTTGAGCAGCGGGACGAGTAGCAGATCCTACAAAAACTGTTCGAGTGTCTACCAATCCTGTAGCAAAAGGATCAGCGAGAATAGCTCCTGTTGGAGGAAAGAGCCCGTTGATTCTAATGCTTCTCGGGTTGCCTGTGCCCAAAAGATCCTCTCTCTGTACTTCATTATCAGGGTTTAATGTTCCAGATGCAGCAGCATGATGAACTGCTCCAAGTAGTTTTCTTGGATGAGCAACTTCCCCTAGCCAAATATTCATCCCCAGACCAACATGATTATGAACTGCTCTTTCGGGGGATGTATAAACAATTTTTTTCTCGATTTCCCTACTATCTTCTACCATAATTGAGCATTATATCCTAGACATAAACGGGATTATATCGAAAACCTGTGGTATTATACAAGGATCAGCTTCAATTTATGCAATTCTTCAACAATCACATCATTGACAAGATTCGTAAAGGCTATTATTCAGCAGCGTATTTTGACCGTACGCAACAAATTTTACTTCGAGAAAATAATATTCAAACAGTTACAATGCAGATCTTTCAAAAAAAAGATACTGTGCTGCTCTGTGGGATTGATGAAGTTATCGAATTATTACAAATTGGCACTGGCTATTTCAGCCAGGGCACATGGGTAAATAAGTACAGCAAACTAACGGTTGAAGCAGTTCCTGAAGGATCAATGATTAACGCCACTGAGCCGATAATGCATATCGCCGGACCATATGCGTACTTTGCTCATTTAGAGTCACTGTATCTTGGCATTCTAGCTCGAAGGACAAGCGTCGCAACAAAAGTAAAAGATGTTGTTGCTGTTGCAAATAACAAGCCGATACTTTTCTTTGCCGACCGCTTTGATTATTTTCTCACGCAAGAAGGTGATGGTTATGCGGCGAATAAAGGTGGCGCAGCAGGGGTTGCTACTCCTGCACAAGCGTTTCTCTGGAATGGAAAACCTATCGGTACGATTCCCCACGCTCTCATTGCTGCATATCACGGCGAAACGGTACAAGCGGCACAAGCATTTTCCAAACATTTTCCTGAGGTACCACTTGTCGCATTGGTTGACTTTACGAATGACTGTATAGCAACAGCTCTTGCGGTTGCGCAAGCGTTAGGAAGCAAACTATGGGGAATACGACTTGACACCTCAGAAAGCATGATTGATGCATCACTAAAAAAATATACTCACGAGAAGCAATTATATGGCGTTAATCCGACGTTGGTGAAAAAGGTTCGAGAAGCACTCGACAAGGCGAACTTCCAGCATGTCAAAATCATTGTGTCAGGAGGTTTTAATACAGAAAAAGTTGCTTTTTTCGAAAAAGAACAAACACCAGTGGATATGTATGGCATTGGATCATGGTTCCTGCAAGGGACAAATCCTTTTACCGCTGATATTGTTACCATCGGAGGCAACCATCAAGCAAAAGAAGGAAGAAGCTATAAACAAAATCCACTGATGAGACAGGCAAAATATGAAAAGTAAATCTAACTTAGCGCAAGCTAAATTGTTTTAGGTTCAATGTTTCCTGTCTCTTCTGGTGCACCATCTGGGACGATGTTAGAACCTATTTAACCTCAAAGATTGACCCTCAGAAAAAAACCGCTTTACTATCAGCCATATCCTATTTCAAAAAAAAGGAGGGGCTGAAATGAGCTGGTTTAGAAAATCAAAACAAAAAGAACAATCTGTCTCAGACTTAGCAACCTCCATTTTATACGATGAACACACATTTTACAATCAGTTTGTTAAAGATTTATTGGAGGCAAAAAAAGAAGTAATTATTGAAAGTCCTTATATCACGAAAAAACGGTTAACAATGCTTAAACCATCCTTTGAGAAACTTGTGCATAAAGGTGTACAAATTTTTATTCTCACAAAAGATCCACAAGAGCATGATATGGTTATGGCAAAACAATCTGAATCCGGCATTTGCTATTTTGAGACATTAGGGCCGCAAGTGTTACTTATCAAAGGCGGACATCATCGTAAGTTAGCAATCATTGACAGAAAAATATCTTGGGAAGGAAGCCTGAATATCCTTTCGCAATCAAACAGTCGTGAGTTTATGAGAAGGATTGCAAGCGAAAAGTTAGCAAAAGACCTATTCCAGTTTCTCCGACTTGATACTATTGACGTATTTAGAGAGAGTTTGGATCTGATATAATCGGAACAATTATGGATAAAGTAGTCAAAAAAACAGAACTCATAATTACTGTTCTTGCGTATGCTCGCAAACATAAGCTGGATATAGCAAAAAAAGACGATGTTAAGAAATTACTTGGAATTTTTGATCCAGAACATACAAGTGATGAGGAAGTAAAAGAATTTATGAGTAATCTTCAAGACGCTTATACGTTTATGGAAATGATGACTCGGAAAAAAGACTCTAAGAAAGAAAAATTGCCTAATTAATCTCCATTTTTTTAAATTGTTTAAAACGGGATGAGATCTTTGATTTTTATACCCAAGACTTTAGAAATTTTATACATAGTTCCAAATGCGGGAAAGTTATATCCTGCTTCAATATAGGCAACTGAGGTAAGAGCAAGTCCTGCTTTTTCGGCGAGTTCTTCCTGAGTAAGTCCTTTTGTTTTTCTTATCTGCTGGATATTTCTTCCAAGTGCGTGTCGTAATTCCTGTAGTTTTTTCTCATTTGCCATAGTTACAACTTAACAATTAACTCCACCAAAATCTATTAGTCACAGACTAATATTTCTTATTGACAAAACATTCGAGAACCATTATTATTAGTCATGGACTAATATTTGTGAGGTGCTATGCAGAATAAGAATCTACTACAAGTTACTGAATATTTGTTTGAAGTTACTCAACTTCTTAAGATGGTAATCTCTGTCTTATCCCCGGAACAGAAAATGAAGTTACAGAGAAAGATGCACGAAGGGAAACAAAATAATGAGTTACTTTCATGAATATTTTTTGTGAAACGCTTCTTCAGACATAGTGAGGTAGATGATACCTTCAATAAAGCCTACTATTACAGGAATCCATGTCCATGAGAAAAGGAGATAGACAATTCCCCAGCCAATTCTTCCAAGATAAAATTTATGGATTCCCATGCCACCAAGAAAAATCGCCAGAAGCCCTGCCGCAGCTTTACTTTTTGTTTTAAAGTGTTCTTTTTTCATTTTTCTGAATGTTTTTGACCATATCTTTATCGATATCAATAATATGTACGAGAACAGAGTATATTATTGCAGATCAGCGAGGAGATTATTCGCAAGATTAATCAACGTATCATATACCTCCTGAGAGATCTCACCATTTGTATAATCTTCTTCTACCTTAGTGATGAAAGCGTTGAGTTGGTTTATGGCTGGTTGAATTTTCCCTTGTTCGATGAATGGAGGAATCTTTTTGAGATTTGCTAGATAGGAGTTTTCTGTGTTAGTCGGAAGGTTAGCTTCTATTACGGTGGTGATAATAGTTTCTGCTTGTTCAGTAGGAGTAGGGTTGTCTCCGACGGTAATCGCTACGTCCACTGTTCCTGTTTCGGACGGAGTCCCGTTGTCGGTTGCTTTGAACGTAACGATGTAGTTGCCTTCCTGGCTAAGCGTTGGTTTCCATGAAAATGCTCCTATCTGGGAATCAAATGTTGCTCCTTGTGGCAGGTTCTCTGCTGAGAGCGTAACGGTGTTTCCATCTGGGTCAGTGGTATGTACTGTAAAGGTCAGTTGCGTATCTTCGAGTACTTCTTGTGAGCCGATGGGGTCAAAGAGAGGTGCTCTATTAATGTTGCCGACAGTGATGGTGATGAGCTCAGTGTCCAATTCTATGGGGCTGCCGTTATCGGTGACGGTGAATTCGATGTTTGCATAATTTCCTTCCTGATCAAATCCGGGTGTCCAAGAGAAGGTATGGGTTTGGCTATTAATTGTTGATCCTTGAGGAAGATTTGATGCGCTATAGGTGAGAGCATTACCATCGGGATCAGTTGCTGAGATGGTAAATTGAAGGAGTGCTCCTTCATTGACGGTTTTATTGCCGATAGATTCAAGGACGGGTGGGTTGTTGGCTTGAATGGTGAAGGTTTTGGTTTTCGGTGCTTCTTGAACACCGCTGTCATCTTTTGACCAATAGGTTATTGTATGTTCTCCTGAACCAGAGACATCAACAGGAGCAGTATATGTCTGCTGATCGCCTCCGTCTATGGTGTAATACGTGTTTGCAATAGTGTATCCTGCTGCTGCGTTGGCAGTAAGGGTAACTGTTGTTGGGTCAGTATATTTCCCGTCTGTATTTTGTGTTGCCAGGTTTGCTATGGTGACAGGTGTTTCATGAGAAAATTGTAATGATATTATTTGTGTCAAGTCAGCAGGGATAGCAACATTATTCAATGTGAATCCAGAATAGATACTTCCCGAGGGTGGATTAGCACTTATAGACGCATTATTAAATAACCACAATATAACGTTTCCAGCCGCATCTGTTTGTCCCCCCTGATTAAACAAAGGATAAGACTGTTGATTGGTACCACTAACAGGCACATTTGCTATTGGATTATTTAATGAATCTTGGACGTGAATAGTTACTTTTCTAGCTGGAATGGTAAAATCTTTAATAGTGTTCTGAGAAAGAGATAAATTGTCTCTTAATTCATAATCATGCGGCAAATTTAAAGTTTCTCCTTCATTACCACCGGATATTTCAATATAACTATATTGGCCTGTCGGCAACTCAGAGAAAGAATAACTGCCTGTTGTATTTGTTGTCGTAGTATATCCTACGCCATCTTTTGCCAAATGAACTGTTTGATTGGGTAATGGACTGCCATATTCGTCATATATATGACCGTTAAGACTAACAGGTTGTTCAAGTGTTATCGTTACTGTAGTAGCAGATGCAATCGATGGAGTTACTGATGTCGGCTTGAAACTACTCCCAGCTGGTGGTGAGACAGTAATCTTACCCCCATCAAACATCCACAGTATTACATCTCCTGTATTATCGCTCTGCCCATTATCGACGAAAAAGGGATAACCGTTGAATTTTGAAGCAGTCACACCAGCTCCACTAATTGAGTTTCCTGCTGTATCTTGAACATGTACGGTTACTTTCCTTCCAAGAATAGCGAAATCTTTAGTTGTATTCTCTGTAAGTGAGAAACCACCAAATCTCACAAGATAGGCTTTTGGTTCATTCAGTGTCCCATCGTTATTTGCTGGGGGATTAAAGGGATCATTTCTTTCTACTTCCACAAAGTTATAATTACCAATCGGAAGCTCAGAAAATGAATAACTACCTGAAGAATTGGTTATCGCAGTATATCCTACACCATCTCTTGCCGTACGAACAGTCTGATTTGGTAATGGATTACCATACTCGTCATAAATATAGCCGGTTAGTGTGACTGGCTGTTGAAGAGTAACTGTCACTGATGTATCAGAAGGAATTGATGGTGTCACCGATGCTGGCTTGAAATTGCTTCCACTTGGAGGCGTTGCTGTAATTTTACCCCCATCAAACATCCATATCACTGCGTCTCCAGACGCGTTTGTTTGACCGTTATCGGTAAAGAAAGGATAACCAACCCGAAACGCTAACATTGTTGATAGGGTTACCCGTAGGATCTTGTACGTGTACGGTTACTTTTCTGCCTAAGATTGTGTAATCCTTAATAATACTTTGACTAAGTGAGAAACCACCAAATCTTACAAGATACGCTTTTGGTTCGTTTAGTGTTCCATCATTATTCGCCGGTGGATTAAAAGGATCATTCCTACTTGCCTCAAAGAAACTGTAGTTTCCTGTCGGTAGATTTGAAAATGAATACTGACCCGTTGCGTCAGTCGTAGCATGATGCCCAACACCATTTACTGCTATATTGATCGATTGATTTGGTAATGGATTACCATACTCATCATAAATATGTCCGCTCAACGTCAACTGTCCTTGAGGAGCCAGTACGAAATTGAGTATTTTATCAGCAGTAACGTTTTGAGCAAATGCAAGTATCGGCGAGAAGGTGCTGCCAGCTGGAGGTGTAACGTGAATATCATATGTTCCATCGATAACTATGAGACTATAGTTTCCAGCACCATCTGTTGTCGTACTACCAGCATTCGCGCTCGTATTAGAATCTGTAACGTCAACACTTGCATTTGAAACAGCATTACCTATTGAATCTGAGACCTGACCAGAAAGAGTAAATGTGTCAGCTAAAGCTGTTTCTGGAAAAAATAAACTGAGGAACAGAGTGAAAAGTAGACAAAATAGTAATTTGAATTTCATGTAGAATTTATTTCCGTTATTAGCTATTAATACTATAGAAATTTTTATTTGTCAATAATCCACTTTTGTGGACATACAAGTTATTCTAGAACAATTGGCTCGTTATTCAAAATTTTTATATATAAATAGTTTGTTTGCTCATCAGGTGAGAGTGTTTTAGCCCTTTCTGCCGCAAGAAGAGCTTCCTGTTGATTGTGTAATTGATATTCAGTTATTGCCGATAACAGCCACATGTCTCGTACCCCAGGATAATCTTGCAATCCCTTCTTAAGAACATCTCTAGCCTCTTTATATTGAGACTTTGATACATATAATTTTGCTAATCGTATATAAATATTTACATTACGTTTACCCTGGGTAAAAATATTTGATGTGTAGGCTCTTATATAATAACGCTCAGCCTCTTGCATATTTCCCAATGCTTCATAGACAAGTCCTGTATTAAAAAGATTTGTATCAAACGAATACATCTCTGTTGATTTTTTTGCATGTATGAGAGCTTGTTCATAATTTTTTTCATCCATGTACGCTGCTCCAAGATCGTTCTCGAGTTGATAATTGTTATGTATCCGCATATCATGCGTATAGAGAGATATTTCATTTGCCCAGATGACGTTTCGAGTCATTGTTCGCAAAGAAAAGAAAACCAGAATAATCAATGCGACACAATAAACAAACATTTTCATTTTGGCGAGAGGAAATTTAATTATTGTAAGAACTACTGCTAATAAACCTAGCAATCCAACAATCGGAAAATAAAACCAGCGATCAGCTACCGTCATATCAAGAGGAAAAATTTGGCTGTGAAACATAAGTCCGATCAAAGACCAGGCGGAGAAGAAAAGGAAAACATTCAGATACTTTATTTTTGTCTTTGATAGATGTATACCAAAAGTTATTAATAGTACAAAAAGCGTACTAAGAACCAAAAGCGGAAAATAAAATTGAGATAAAGTGACATTTGAGATAATCCAGTGTTGTTGGACTATTAAATCAGTAGGAAAGAAAAATGTTTTAAGATAATAAAAAAGAACAGCTGGAATCTGTAATAGTCGCTCATCGAATGGAAGACTGGCAATGGGAACAAAGCTCTGTTTAGCAAAAGCAACTCCAGCTAACCCTAAACGTATTAAAAGGTAGATAATTGTTATGGTAATCCCCCCGAGAATAAAGCTCGTGAGGATATTTCTTTTGAAGAGAAAGACATAAAGTAATGCCATTAAGAGGAAAAGAAAGCCAGTTTCTTTAGTGAGTAGAGATAAAAGCAGTATTCCGAAAATTATGAAAAACCTTTTTAAAGAAATTTTCTCTTTATCCAAAAGTAAAAGAGCTACCATACCAAAAAGAAGAAAAAGCGTATTCACGGAGGAAGCGATATATGAAACAGATTCTACTTGCATAGGATGGACAAGGAAGATTAAGGATAAAAATAATGAGAGTTTTTTGTCAAAAAACTTTTTAAGTAGAATAAAAAGTAAAGACGCATTAACTATATGTAACCCAATCTGAACAAAGTGATAAAAAAAAGGAATATCTTTAAAAACTGCATACATTGAGGCAAAATAAACAGCAGGAATTGGTCGATAGTGTCCTAAACTATTAAAGGCATTCTGCCCCATTAGACTAAAGATATTTAGGGAATGCACTTCTGGATTAAAGATAATAAAAGCCTTATCATCCCATACAAAGCTATTAAACAAAGCATTACCAAAAACAATAAATCCAAGAATGACAATAATAGTGATTGCTTTAAGTGTGGTTAAAGGAACAAAAAAGCTTGTAAAAGAAAAATCTTCTTCATCTTCTTTATACATATTCCCATATTATCATTTGGTAGATAGATACTTCAAGAACCTGCATCCCAGATTTATAGATTAGACAGTCGGTTCGAACCAGATCTTACTAGATCAAAAATTGCAATTTCAGCTTCGATAATTATTTTTGAAGTACAAAGAGGGAGTGGAAGCGACAAATGAGGAGATTGAGCGGTTTTATCCCGAAAACGGACTGACAAATCAAGCTAATCTCAAAAGCTCTCTAAAAAGTTCTCTATGGTGCGGATGAGAGGACTCGAACCTCCACACCTTTTGGGCACAAGTTCCTAAAACTTGCGTGTCTACCATTTCACCACATCCGCGTGCTCGTATTATACGGCATTTAAAGGGTATTGTCATTCCCGCGTAGGCGGGAATCCAGAAAGTGAAGGAGAATATAGATTCCTGGTTTACGGCCAGGAATGACAACAAAAGCGGAGTCGTTTCGCAACGATTAGAGGGCGATAGCAATAGTTTTATTGCTATATTTTGCTTCAAAAACCTCAAGCTGATTCATAAATCTGGTAACTTTGTTTGCCCAATTCGGGTCAGACGCATAGCGACTACCAATAGCTTGGATAGATGGAAGCCCATTGGCATCCATATAGTCTTCACGAAGTGCCTGAGATACGACATGAATACCTTCATCCCATGATGCAAAGCGACGAACGTTGTTGCCATAGACACCAAAACCCCATCCATTGTATGAAGATGGAGGAATCATTTGACCATAATAAGATTCAATTCCAGCAATAGATACCACCCATTTCCAGTCAAGGTCATAGCGATCAGCCTCATCAATAAAGGTTTGCGCGTGAGGAGCCATCGGTGAATTGTGACTCTCAAGATATTTCTCAAGAATTTCTGCACGACGGTCAACCTCCACATCATGTTGCATGAGTGTCGATTTGGTCAGGCCTGCTGATGAACCCGCAATTTTGCTTGAAGCATCAACGATGGCTGGATTGAAAGCAGTCAGAAGAAATGCGACTGCAAGCATAGTAAAAAGTTTTTTCATAGTTTCTGCGTTTCTAAAGGCTGTGCCTTTTTTTAACGCAAAAAAATCCTCACGTATGTGTTTTGGGCACATACCTGAGGATCTGTCGAGTATTATAACTTAAGACTATAGGTTTGTCAAGGGGGTAAAATATAAATAGATACTAGAGGCTAAATTACTCTAATTGACCCATGACGAATCTAACACCTCTCGCCCAACTCCCATCACTGGAAGGAGTGTACATAGTCATTATTTGTTCTGGCTCTACTAGTCCATGTTTTTCTTTGTACCTGGTTCCAAGTGCTTTACTTACTGTATAAATGCCTTCTTTATAGTCTGCGAAACGAATTACCTGGTCGCCATAGACCCCAAATCCCCAACAGTTGTATGAATTATGCGGAATTTTTTGACAAAGCGTGGACTCCTTCATAGCAATGGCTACCACAAGGCGATAATCAAGGTGGTATTGATCGGCGGCTTTGACAAAGTCTGCTGCGTAGGGTTCAATTGGTGAGCCATAACGAGCAAGGAATTGTCTGATTCTCTCTGCTCGTCCATCCTCGACTTGGATATCTGCTGAAAGGCTGTTTTGGCTGGTTGGAAGAGCTGCATAGGCTACCGACTTACCAGAAGCAGCAAAGTGATAATTCGCGGTTCGTGTATTATAAATACTTAATACTATTATCAGGCCAAAGATGAAGGCAAACGGGACCATGAAAAGGAATGATGTAGTGAGCAGAACCTTTTTCATGCTAGTAGCCTTATATTCGCAGAATTTCATGACGTTGTCAAGTTTGCGCAGATTTGATAGAATGAGATTCACGTCAGGCGCGAGTAGTGCTAGATATTGCCCAAGTGGCGGAATGGCAGACGCGCTGGCTTCAGGTGCCAGTGCCCGCAAGGGCGTAGGAGTTCGACTCTCCTCTTGGGCACAAAAAGGGAATATGCGGATGTGGTGAAATGGTATACACGCTACCTTGAGGTGGTAGTGCTCGCAAGGGCGTGGAGGTTCAACTCCTCTCATCCGCAC
>ERZ1292645.240-Hain-H14-02um-R2-240-length-22478-cov-5_pt1 | contig 22478 bp, 23 predicted proteins | sample MGYA00564401_ERZ1292645 | MGnify/ENA primary metagenome ERZ1292645 (study PRJEB36523, sample SAMEA6512644) | groundwater metagenome | collected 2019-01-09 | study: AquaDiva: Metagenomics assemblies of 32 groundwater samples | reverse complement strand
GTAGTATATCTAATGGGGCCGAGTGAAGTAAATTTCACCACAACATTGAGCACCCTGTGAAATGCCGCTTCGCGGCTACTGCCTTGCCTTGTGGAATACTGCTTTTAGCAGTAGCCTCGCCGGATATTTTACAGGGCAAGGCAGTATTTCACAGGGTAAGGTTTGATTATTGCAAAATTCTACGCCCTTAGCTTTAATTTTTCCACCACTGACCCCTCACCTTTTAAAGATTAGTCGCTCCGTGGCAAAGAGGCAAATTATTAAAAAATATTCTGGATAATTGTATTGTATTGATTATTTGTATTATCTTGTTTAATCATAATGAAATCTTTGAAAGGTGAGGGATAAGGTTTGGCAGCTAAATTTCGTTCGCGCTTCGCGCTCCGAAATTTAGGCCAAGCCCTTACTTATCAACTTGTTTCAATAAGCTAAAAGCTATAAGCTGAAAGCTAATAGTATGGCTCAGGACAAGGATTTGCAAAATCTTTTATCTGCGCAGCTGGATGTGATTAGAAAAGAGGCGGAAGAACGGGCCGCGCAACGGAAGGCGGAAAATTTGAAGCTGCAATATATGAATATGGCTAAAGCTCCCATTAATATAGAAGCTTTAGGGAACTTGGCCGAGGCAACGGCTAAAAAAATACAAGCCGCTGTTATAGAGAAAAAGGCCGGTCATTTGTTTTTAATCGCGTTTGACCCTGAAAGAGAAGAAATTAAAGCAACAGTTAAGGATTTTGAGGCTAAAGGCAATAAAGTTAAGATTGCCGTTGTTTCTTTAAATAGCCTTCGGCATGTTTGGGAATTTTACCAATTCGTCGTGCCGCCGGCAAAAGAAATCAGCGGCCGGGTTGAGATTGAAGCGGTTAGGCTTGAGGAACTGCTTCAAAAGTTAACCAGCCTTGAGCTGGTAAAACAGGAGATTGTTAATTTTAAAAGTCCCTACACGTCTCAAATTTTTGAGCTGATTCTTGCCGGCGCGATGACTAATCGCGTTTCCGACATTCATTTGGAAGCGACTAAAGACACCGGCCGGTTGCGGTACCGCATTGACGGCATTCTCCATGATGTTTTGGATAATATCAACGTAGTCACCTATCGCGCTTTAATCGCGCGCATTAAACTACTTTCTCATTTAAAGCTTAATATCCACAATGAAGCCCAAGACGGCCGTTTTTCAATTGGCGCGGGCAAAAAAGATATTGAAATGAGAACTTCGGTTATCCCTTCCGAATACGGCGAAACAATTGTTTTAAGGATTTTGGACCCGTCGGCTATACAGTTAAGCTTGGAAGATTTGGGAATGAGGGCGGACGACCTTAAAATTGTTGATGAAGAGTTGGCTAAGCCAAACGGTTTGATTTTAAACACCGGGCCCACGGGTTCCGGTAAAACAACGACGCTTTACGCTTTTTTAAACCGCGTTTATGACCCGGAAATAAAAATAATAACCATTGAAGACCCTGTTGAATATCATTTAAAAGGCATTCAGCAAACGCAGGTGATGCCGGAATCGGGTTATACTTTCACGAGTGGTCTTCGTTCAATTTTACGGCAAGACCCGGATGTTATTTTAGTCGGTGAAATTAGGGATTTGGATACGGCCGAAATCGCAATGAACGCTTCTTTAACCGGCCATCTGGTTTTTTCTACGCTTCACACTAATTCCGCTCCGGGCGCCATTCCTCGGCTTATTGATATGGGAGCCAAAGCCCCGATTATCGGCCCGGCGCTTAACCTGGTGATTGCCCAGAGGCTTTTGCGCAAACTTTGCCAGTATTGCAAAATTCCGCAGGAAAATATTGAGCCGGATTTAAAAGAAAAAATAGCGAATTTTATTAAAAAATTGCCGGAACGGGTTGATAAAAATAAATTAGCCGACTTTAAAATTTTTAAGCAAAAGGGCTGTGAAAAATGCGCCGGCGTGGGATATCGCGGCAGGCTGGGAGCTTTTGAGCTGTTTTTAATGAACGATGAAATAGAAGAATTATTGCCAAAAGGACCGACTGAAGTTGAAATCAGAAAAATAGCTTTAGAAAAAGGCATGGTGGAACTGCAGCAGGACGGCATTATTAAAATTCTTTTAGGGCTGACAACTTTTGAAGAGGTGGAAAGAATGACCGGGCCGATTAAATGGTGAACGAGGGTTGCGGGATTTTAATATAAATTTAAGGGATTATAAAATTATGCGGATAAAATAAAAAAACCAGCAAAGATCTGTGGGCAAGCATCCCCCGCAAGCGAGGGAAATTGCAAGGTTCTGCCCGGTTAAAACAGGGCGGCTAAGAATTTTTCCGAGGAACAGCCCAGCCTGAGCCAGACTGTCCTAAGTACTAAGAAAAATTCCTTTGCCCACAGGTCTTTGTCGGTTTTAGAGAATCATAGCATAAATATTTTATTATGTCAAGCGAACAGAAAAAAAACGCAATTGGATTAAAAAGGGATAATCAGGGCCAAAACGAGGATAATAACATTGATTTGGCTTTACGGCCAACTACTTGGCCGGAGTATGTCGGCCAGGAAAAGGTTAAACGGAATTTGCGGGTTATTATTGACGCGGCTAAACAGCGGGGGGAAACTTCCGACCATTTGCTTTTTTACGGACAAGCCGGCCTTGGGAAAACCACGCTTGCTTATTTGGTGGCTAAAGAATTGGGCGCTAATATAAAAATCACTTCCGGTCCGGCGCTTGAAAAAATGGGGGATCTCGCGGCTATATTAAGCGGTTTGGAACAGCACGAGATTCTTTTTATTGATGAAATCCATCGTTTAAATAAGCTGGTTGAGGAAGTTTTATATCCGGCTTTAGAAAATAGGCGGCTTCATCTTATTGTCGGCAAAGGGCCGACTGCCAGAACATTGTCTTTGGATTTGCCGTCGTTCACAATGATTGGAGCGACCACTAAAGTTAATTTACTGTCCGGTCCGCTTCGTTCCCGTTTTGGCGCGACTTTTAAACTGGATTATTACGAAACTAAAGACATAGAAGTTATTCTTTCAAGGTCGGCGAAATTGCTTGGCGTTAATATTGAGCCGGCGGCGATAAAAGTTTTAGCGGCCGCCAGCCGTTTCACTCCGCGAACCGCCAACCGCCTGCTTAAACGTTGCCGCGATTACTCGCAGGTTAAAAGCAACGGCGATATCAGCGCGGAGCTGGCAAGGACAACTTTGGAGTTTCTGGAAATAGACGGTTTGGGACTTGAAGCGGTTGACCGCCGTTTGCTTGAGGTTATGATAAAAAAATTCAACGGCGGACCTGTTGGCGTAAGGGCTGTGGCCGCGGCTTTAAACGAAGAGCCCGGGACCGTGGAAGATATTTATGAGCCATTTTTAATGGGGCTTGGTTTTATCAGCCGCACTCCCGCCGGAAGGGTGGCTTTATCGGCCGCTTATAAGCATCTTGATTTAGAACCGAAAAACACTTTGATTTAACTAGAACCCATGATTATCAGCCGATTTTTGCCAAATCCGGTTGGCTCGGACAAAGCCGGCGAATGGATTGAAATTTTAAATAACACCGATACTGTTGTTGATTTAACCGGTTGGCAAATTAAAGATTTAGCGGGTAAAAGTTATATTTTACAAAGCGGCGAGTTAAAAGCCGGCGCGTCCGTTCAAGTTTTTTATAAAACAACAAAAATCACTCTTAACAACAGTGGAGAAACTATTTTTTTATATAATCCAACCGGCGGTTTGGCTGATAAATTAAGTTTTTCCGGTTCAGCGGCAGAAGGGCATATTATTATCAAAGGCTTTAACAGTCCTGCGGTTAATGCGCCGGCGGTTAGTCGCAACTTATCAGCCGATACGCTGTTTGTTAATCATATTATTTTTATAAATTTCGGAGCAGCCCTTATTTTATCAGCTGTATTTTTTTTAATTATTAAAAATTTATACCATGATTTTTTTGAGCCAGTCGCGGTTGCAAACTAGAAAAGCCGCCGCTGTTTTAGCGAAAGAACTTTTAAGCAAGCCGCCTAAACTTAATTCGGCGTTTGTTTTGGCGTTAAGCGGCGAGTTGGGCGCCGGCAAAACAGTTTTTACGCAAAGCTTCATAAAATCCTGCGGCGTTAAAAAAAGAATAACCAGCCCGACCTTTTTATTGTTCCGGCCTTATAAGCTGAAATCCGCAAATTATAATTCGGTTTATCACATTGACGCTTATCGCATTAAAAAACCGAAAGATTTGCTGGATTTAGGGCTTAAAAAAATTTTAAGCGACAAGCGCCGTATTGTTTTAATAGAATGGGCGGAAAAAATCAGGCGGTTTTTGCCGAGAAAAACAATATGGATAGAATTTCAGCATGGCAAAAAAGAAAACGAAAGAATTATTAATTTTCTAACAAGATGAAAACTTTATTACTAATTGACGCTAACGCTTTAATCCACCGGTCTTTTCACGCCCTGCCGCCGTTTACTAACGCCGAAGGCATGGCAGTCGGCGCTTTATACGGACTGGCCAGCGTGCTTTTAAAGATTGCGCGCGAAGAGCCGCCGGATTACGCGGCCGCGGCTTTTGACCGGCCGGAACCGACTTTTCGCAAAAAAATATTCAAGGAATATAAAGCTCATCGGCCGCCGGCGCCCGATGATTTAATCTCCCAAATCATTGAAGCTTATAATCTTTTTCAGAAATTCGGAATTAAGACTTTTGAGCAACCCGGACTTGAAGCCGATGATTTAATAGGAATTTTATCGGAAAAATTCAAAAATGAACCGGATTTTAAAATTGTGATTTTAACCGGCGACCTTGACGCTTTACAGCTGGTGGTTGGCGATAAAGTTGTTGTTAAAACCTTGAGAAAGGGAATTAGCGACACCTTTATTTATAATGAAGCCGCTGTTAAAGAACGGTATGACCTGTTCCCGAATCAGCTGGTTGATTATAAAAGTTTGGTGGGCGACCAGTCAGATAATATTCCGGGAGTTCCGGGCATCGGCCCGAAAACCGCCAGTCGCCTTATTAATCAATTCGGCGATTTGGATGATATTTTTGAAAAAGCTGAAAAAAATATCGCGTCAATAACAGCCGCTGAAAAGAAATTACTGGATAAGCTTTTAATTTATAAAGAACAAGCGCTTTTAGCTAAAAAACTGGCAAGCATAGAAAGACAAAACGGCATTGATGTTAAACTGGAAGATTTGGCGTATAACAAGCCGTTATTTGAAAAATTAAAACACTATTTTCAAAAACTGGGATTTCAAAGTTTGATAACGCGGCTGGAAAAAGAACAAAAGCCAAACCAACCGGATATTTTAGAAAGCGCGGCTATGCCTGATTTATTCCTTTCGGACGGTTTAGCCGGTTTTAATTTAAAAGAACGGTTGAAATCCGGCAACGCGCCGGGAAGCGGCGCAAGGCTTTTTGATTTAGGGATTGCGGCCTGGCTGATTGACCCGGATTTGAAAGATTATTCGCCGTCTAATCTGTTTAAAAAATTCTTTCCGTCGGAGGCGGCAAAAAAGGAAATCGGCGAAGAATCGGCGGTTGTAAAGCTTTTAACGCCGGTTTTAAGCAGGAAATTAAAAGAATACGGTTTGGAAAAAATATTCAAAGAAATTGAAATGCCTCTTATTCCGGTTTTGGCGGACATGGAAAACGCCGGTATTAAAATAAATAAAGACGCTTTAGCGCGTTTAAGCGTCGACGTTGACCGGGAGATTAATATTTTGGAAGAACAAATTTATAAGGCGGCCGGGGAGCGGTTTAATTTGAATTCTCCCAAACAAACGGTTGATGTTTTTAATCGGCGTTTTAATTTAAAACTTTCTTCAACCGCGGCTGAAAAACTGGAAAATTTAAAAGATGATTATCCGGTCGTCAGTCTGCTTTTAAGCTACCGTGAAAATTTTAAAGTAAAATCCACCTATATTGAGCCAATTTTAAATTTAACCGACAAAGACGGCCGTTTGCGGACAACTTTTAACCAGACTGGAGCGGCTACAGGTCGTTTAAGTTCTTCCAGCCCAAATTTGCAAAACATACCGCAGGAATCAAAATGGGCGCCTCGCTTGAGGCAGGCTTTTATCGCGTCTGACGGTTTCAGTTTAGCATCTTTTGATTATTCGCAGCTGGAATTAAGGGTTTTAGCCTCGGTCAGCAATGATGAAAAAATGGCGGAGGCTTTTTGCCAAAATCAGGATATTCATAAATTGACCGCGGCGCAGGTTTTTAATGTTCCTTTGGAGCGGGTTACAAAAGAAATGAGGCGGCTTGGCAAAACTCTTAATTTCGGCGTTGTTTACGGAATGGGGGCCGACGCTTTTAGCCGCAGTAGCGGGTTGAAAAAAGAAGAAGCGCGCCGGTTTATTAACAAATACTTTTCCGATTTTCCGAAAATTAAATTTTGGCAGGAAAAAATTTTGGAACAAGCGCGGACATTCGGTTATGTTGCCACCCGGAACGGCCGCCGCCGCTGGTTTTTTAATATTCAGGACTTTAATCCGCGTGTTCGCGCTGAAGCTGAGCGGGCCGCTGTTAATATGCCGGTTCAGGGAGCCGGCGCCGATATAATAAAATTAGCAATGATTCAAACATCCGGCTTTTTAAAGCGGGAAAAGTTGTTTCCGGCGCAGGCGCGGCTGCTGCTTTCAATTCACGACGAATTGCTGTTTGAAATAGCCGATGGTATTCTGAAAGAAACGGCCGCTGAAATAAAGAAAATCATGGAATCTGTTTATAGTCTTGATTTGCCTTTGACCGTATCCTGCGCTTACGGCCGTAGTTGGGATAAATCTCACGCATAATTAATCATGAAAAAACTCACCTGGCGCGCTTTTTTAAATTACGTTAAGTTTTATCTTTCTTTGCAGGAATTGCGGCTTTTTTGGATTTTTATTTTTGTAGTTGCGGTCGTTTCCCTGATTAATTATGTTTTTTTGCCGGCAAGCTGGGCTTTAATAGTGCTGGGTTTTTTTATCATAGTCGGCATTACCAATTTTACTTTTGGTTTGCGTTTTTCCCGCGTGAATAATCAAATGAAAGTGGAACGCAACCAGCTTACAGGCGTAATTATTAGTTTAAAAGACGGGCTGGTGGCTTACGACCCGAATTTTAAAATTATACTTTTTAATCGGGCCGCGGAGGAAATTTTTGATTTGCCAAATAAAGAAGTCATCGGTCAGGTTTTTGACCCGAATTTCGTTCAAAAGCCGCGTTACCGCCTTTTGGCGCAGACGATGTTTCCGTCTTTGGCGCCGATAGTGGTGCGCCGCTCTTCAACTGACGTCTGGCCGCAGATTGTTGATGTTTCTTTTGATAATTTAGAACTGCGCGTTTTAACCAGCCGGATTGTTGACTCGGCTGGCGGCTTATTGGGTTTTTTTAAGATTATCAGCGACCGTACCCGTGAAAAAGAGCTACTGCGGTCAAAAAGCGAATTTATTACCATTGCCGCCCACCAGCTTCGCACTCCTTTAACCGGCATTAACTGGACTTTAGAAACTTTAGCCGGCAATCCCAATCTGCCGGTTGAGCAGGGTCAGGTTGTAAAAGACGGTCTGGTCGCGAGCCAGAGACTGTTAAGGGTCGTCAATGATTTGTTGGACGTGGCAAAAATTGAAGAGGGCCGTTTCGGTTATGAGTTTGACAATGTTGATTTGATTGAATTTATTTCAACCTCATTGGCTTCAGCCGCTGTTTTGGCTAAAGAATACGGGATTAAAATTTATTTTGAGAAACCGGAAAACGGAATTATTTGCCGTATTGACCCCAATAAACTTAAACTGGCATTTTCTAATCTGGTTGATAACGCCATAAAATATAACATTACTAATGGCGAGGTGTCGGTTAAAATTGAAAAACTTAAAGACAAACCTTTTGCGCAAATCAGCGTGAAAGATACGGGTATAGGCATTCCGCCTGAAGAAATCAGCCGGTTATTTATGAAATTCTACCGTGGTAGCAATGTGGTGAAGGTGGAAACAACCGGCAGCGGACTCGGGCTTTACATCACTAAAAATATAATCCGGCGGCACGGTGGAGAACTTTGGGCGGAATCGGTTCTGGAGCGGGGCACCACTTTTTATTTCACTTTGCCGACCGACCCGAAATTAGTACCGGCCAAGGAGGTAATTTATGAGGAAGGAATTTAGCTAAATGCTAGAGGTAAGAAGTTCGGGGTTAAAACATCTTATATTCAACTTCTTATTTTAAACATTAAACTTTAAACATCTAACATTGAACATCTAATTAATATGCCTGAACTTCCCGAAGTTCAAACCGTTGTTGACGATTTAAACAAAAAAATCACCGGCAAAAAAATCACCGGCGTTTGGTTTGACTGGCCGAAAATGTTCAAGCAGCCGAAATCTCGGAATTTTGCCGCAATTATTAAAGGTTTAGAAATTAAAGCCGTAAAGCGCCGCGGTAAAAATATTCTTATTTACTTGGCTAAAAACTATTTATTATTGATTCATCAAAAAATGACCGGCCATCTTTTGATTGGAAAATGGAATATTCGCAATAAAAAAATAAAACCTTTAACGCCGGCTTCGCTTAAAGAAAAAGTAAACGGCTATATCCATCTTATTTTTAAATTAAATAACGGTTTAATGCTTGGTTTGTCGGATTTGCGGAAATTCGCCAAAGTTTTATTCGGTCCGGCTGAAAAAATTGAAACATTGCCGGATATGGCAAATCTCGGCCCGGACTCATTAGACGGAAGTTTAAATGTTAAAAAGTTTAAAGGTTTAATTAGCCGTGAAAAAAGAAAAATCAAGCAAGTTTTAATGGACCAGGAAGTTATTGCCGGAATCGGCAATATTTATTCCGATGATATTTTATGGCTGGCTAAAATCCATCCTTTTAGGCCGGCCGCCAGCCTGTCAAAAGACGAGCTGGTTAGAATTTATAAAGCTATGAGATTGATTCTAAAAAAAGCCGTTAAACTGCGCGGAACCTCAATAAGCGATTTTCGCGATACCTCCGGCAAGGCCGGCGGCTACGGCAGTATTCGTCTTGTTTATCAATTAGAGGGCAAGCCCTGCAAACGTTGTCAAATCTTGATTAAGCGAGTTAAAATGGGCGGAAGGTCGGCTCATTTTTGTCCTAAGTGCCAAAAACTATGATTATTTTTTTATACGGCCCGGACGCTTATCGCCGCAGGCAAAAACTAAATGAAATTTTAAAAATTCACCGTCAGAAGCACTCCAATTTAAATTCGGAAATTTTTGATTTAGCCGATGAAAACGAATTTTTAAATTTCAAAACATTTTTAAATAGCCAATCGCTTTTTGAGGATTTCAAATTGGCTGTCGTTTCCGGACTTTACGAGGTCCGACCTCGTAAAGATTTAATAAAACTAATAAAGGAGTTTTTAGAAAATAAACAGGCGGTGATTGTAATTTTAGAAATAGAGGAGCCGCCCAAAGATTTTATTTTTTTAACGGCAAAACCCGTTCAGTTCCAGGAATTTCGGGAATTAAAAGGCGATTATTTTAAAGTTTTTTTTAAAAAAGAAGCGGCCCTGCGCGCTTTAAAATTTTCCGCTTCAGCCGAAGCGTTGCTTTGCGGAGTTTATGAGCCTGACTCATGGGGTTTGGTGAACGATCTGGATAAAATCGCCTTAGCGGATTTAAGCCAGCCGATTGAACTTCCCGTTTTAAGGCAAGTATGCGATTTGGAAACGGAAGATAAGGTTTTTGATTTAACTAAAGCCCTGGGAGCTGGTCGCCTAAAAGAAAAAATAACGAGCTTGGAAAAACTTTTTTTGCAAAAAGAAGCGGCGCCCCGAGTATTCAATCTTTTAGCCGTTGTGGCGCCGGCCGGCTTGACGACCAAGCTTTCTGATTTGGATGTTTCAATAAAATCCGGCGGCTTGGATTACGAAGAAGCGTTGCTTGATTTGGTTATTTAAGGCTAATCTTTTTTGAAAGCCGTGATTTTAACCGTGAAGCTTTATTTTTTTTGATAAGTTTGGTTTTCGCGGCTTTATCAAGAGCTTTATAAACTTTAGGCAACAGTTTAATCGCTTCATTTTTAGAAGACGCGGTCAGGCGCTGATATTCCTTAATAACTCTTTTTAAAGCTTTTTTCTTTTTAATATTAAACTCGCGGCGTTTGATATTTTGCCGCAAAGCTTTTTTAGCTGAACTTGTTATTGGCATAACTGATAGTTTATAACCTTTTAAGGTTAAACGTCAACTGTTTCAGCGGCTTTAATTATTTCCATAATTTCTTTTTGTATGGCAACCGGAATTGCTCCGGTTTTTTTATTAAATTTTTCCTGGTGCTTGCGGCGTCGGGCTGTTTCTTTGAGCATTCTTTTGATTGAGCCGGTTAATTCATCGGCGTAAAGAATCACCTGGCCGTTTATTGAGCGGGCGGCCCGGCCGGCCATCTGAATCAAGCTTCTCTGGTTTCTTAAAAATCCTTCGCGGTCCGCGTCTAAAATCGCCACCAAACTTACTTCCGGCAGGTCCAGGCCTTCGCGTAAAAGATTGATTCCGACTACGACGTCCACCTCGCCTTTTCTTAAAGCCTGTATTATCGCCGGACGTTTCAGGGTTTTTATTTCCGAATGCAAATATTCGGCGCGCACGCCTTTAGTCAGCAGGAATTCGGTCAGGTCCTCGGCCGAACGTTTTGTTAAAGTAAGAGCCAGCACCCGTTCATTAAGAGCCGCCCTTTTTTTAATTTCTTTTAAAAGATGCGCAACTTGGGTTTTTGCCGGCTTAATAACCACTTTCGGGTCTAAAATTCCGGTCGGCCGCACTAATTGCTCCACTAAACGGCCGTTGTTTTTTATCTGGTCCATTTCATATTGGGCGGGCGTGGCTGAAACATAAATCGTTTGACCGGCTCTGCTTAAAAATTCGTCAAATTTAAGAGGCCGGTTGTCTAAAGCCGACGGTAAACGAAAGCCGTATTCCACTAAAACGGTTTTTCTTTGGGCATCGCCGCTATGCATTCCTCTTATTTGGGGAATGGCGATGTGTGATTCGTCAATAAAAAGCAGAAAAGGTTTTGGGAAAAAATCCAATAAAGCGCGCGGCGGTTCGCCGGGACGCCGGAAAGAAAGGTGGCGGGAATAATTTTCTATGCCGTTGACATAGCCTTTTTTGCGCATCATTTCCAAATCAGATTCAACGCGCCGCTCAAGCCGTTCAGCTTCTTCAAACTTGCCGGCCGCCTGCAATTCTTCAATTCTTTCTTCAAGTTCGGTTTTAATATTTCTTAATGCGAGCCGCAGTTTATCCTGCGGGGTAATCCAGAATTTCGCCGGATAAATGCCGAATTTATCGGTTTTACCGTTATCGGCGATTATTTCCGCGATTTGCCGTTTTTGCCAGCTGATGCGGATTTTTTCTCCGGTAACCAAATTAATTTGCAGGTTTTGATTATTGACCGCGCCCCGTTTTACAAAAAACCGCCCGGATTTTAAAGTATCGGGATTTTTTTCCTGGTCAACAATTCGTTCGTATTGCAGAAATTGAAGGTGGCGGATTAAGTCATTGTGGCTGATTTTTTGTCCAACTTTAATTTCCAGCCTGGTTTTTTGGTATTCTGACGGGTCGCCAATGCCGTAAATGCAGGAAACCGAAGCGATAATTATGACATCTTTCCGCGTCATCAGGCTTTGAAGGGCCGCGTGCCGTAACCGGTCTATTTCTTCATTTATGCGCGCGTCTTTTTGGATATATAAATCAGCTTCCGGCAAATAAGCTTCTGGCTGGTAATAATCATAATAAGAAACAAAATACCGCACCGCGTTTTCCGGAAAAAAACTTTTAAATTCCTGATACAGCTGGGCCGCCAGAGTTTTGTTTGGAGAAATCACTAAAGTGGGCAGCTGGGTTTTTTCTATAACCGACGCCATTGTGAAGGTTTTTCCCGAGCCTGTAACGCCTAATAATACCTGATTGGTCAAGCCGGTTTTTAAACCCGCGGCTAAATTAGAAATAGCTTGCGGCTGGTCGCCCTGGGCCGTGAAATTTGAAATAAGTTTGAACATCTAAGTTAAGCTTTTAGAGGCTGGTTGTTAGTGATAAAATAAACGCACCTCAATGCTTTACAGCATAAACGGAAAATTAGCAAGACGGAAAGATAATTTTGTCGTGATTGAAACCGGCGGAATAGGTTTTAAGATTTTTACCACGGCTCGCGTTTTGGAAGCCTTGCCGCCGGCGGGACAAGCAGTGAGTTTGTTTTGTCATTTGTGCGTGCGCGAGGACCGGCTGGACCTTTATGGTTTTTTAACCGAAGAAGAACTAAAATTCTTTGAACTTTTTAATTCCGTTGTCGGCATCGGGCCGAAAATGGCGTTGGGGCTTCTTAGTATTGATAAGATTGAAAATATTGCCGCGGCTATCAGCGAAAACCGCCCGGATTTATTAACCCGGGTTTCCGGCGTGGGCCGCAAAACAGCGGAACGGGTGATTTTAGAACTGAAAAATAAAATTAAATTATCGGTCGCTTCCGGAATAATTGAACGGGTGGAAACCGACGCCGATGTTGAAGAAACGTTAGTTAATTTAGGATATCAAAGAAAATCCGCGAGGGATGTTTTATCAAAAATTCCGCCCGAAAAACAAAAACTTGAAGAACGGGTAAAAGAAGCTCTTAAAATTCTAGGCGGCAGGAAATGATTTTTTATTTAAAATCTTTTTATCATTTAATTTTGGCATGGCTGGGAAATTTGATTTACCGTAATCCCAGCCGTAAACTTTTTGTTTTGGGCGTTACCGGCACCAAAGGCAAATCAACGGTTTTAGAGCTGATAAACGCGATGCTTGAAGCGGCCGGAAAAAAAACCGCGCTTTCTTCCTCTATCAGGGTAAAAATAGGCCTTGATTCGCGTAAAAATATTACCGGCAATACAATGCCCGGCAGGTTTTTTTTGCAGAGGTTTTTGCGCCAAGCCGCTGACGTCGGATGTGAATTCGCTTTAATTGAAGTTACTTCCCAGGGCGTTTTGCAGTATAGGCATCGTTTTATAGAATGGGACGCGGCTTTAATAACAAATTTAACGGCTGAACATATAGAAGCTCACGGCTCTTTTGACAATTACCTTAAAGCCAAAACAGCTTTTTTTAATGAAGCAAGCAAGTCAAGAAAACAGCCGGTTTTTTTCATTAATAAAGAAATGAGCCGCCAGGAATATTTTATTGAGGCTTGCCATGGCAGGGGAACCCAGTATTTTTTCAGCCGCGACGATTTTGTAAACCAAGAATTGGGAAGCAGTTATAATTTAGAGCTGAAAAAAGACCGACGTTTAGTCAGCGATTGGCTGATGGCGGATTTTAATTTAGAGAACGCGGCAGCCGCAACTGCAGTGTCAAAAACTATCGGTGTTCCCTGGCCGGTTATAAAAAAAACACTTGAAGATTTTAAAGGGGTTACGGGTAGGATGGAATTCGCGCAAAAAGAGCCGTTCGCGGTTGTGATTGATTACGCCCATACGCCGGATTCGCTTGAAAAAGTTTACCAATATTTAAAAAGTCCCGCTTCAGAGGGGCGAGTCCCGCTTAATAAAATTGAGCGGCAAAAATCAAAGGCCAAAGGTCGGAAGTTAATTTGCGTTTTGGGAGCGGCGGGCGGAGGGCGCGATAAATGGAAAAGGCCGGTAATGGGCCGGCTTGCCGCTAAATATTGTGATTATATCGTTTTAACCGATGAAGACCCTTACGGTGAAAATTCTTTTCAAATTATATCCGAGATAAAATCCGGCATAATCGAGAGCAAATTTCCAGGGCCTAATCTTTTTGAGATATTAAATCGTAAAGAAGCGATAAAAAAAGCGATTGGATTGGCGAAAAAAGGCGATGTTGTCGCGCTGACCGGCAAAGGCAGCGAACCTTGGCTGCATCTTGCCAGAGGAAAGAAAATTCCTTGGAATGAAAAAGAAATAACGGCCGAGATTTTAAAAACTATTCTTTAATGCCTAAAGCTTTTTTTACTTTAGCGATTAATTCTTTCATTGATGTTTCGCTTTTTATCAGGTAATCAATCGCTCCCGCTTCGGCGGCAAAGCGGGTAGTGTTTTGTTCGCCTTCTATATTAGTCAGAAATATAACCGGAATAGCTTTTACTTTTTCATCGTTTTTAAGCTGAATAATAGTTTCCGGGCCGTTGCTTTTTCCTATCATTACATCCAGAAGAATTAAGTCGGGTTTTTCCGCGCCGGCTTTTTCAACGCCCGCCGGACCGGAATTCGCGCTGATAAATTCAAATCCGGCTTCTTCCAAAGCGTTTTTATAAACTTTAGTAAGAGCTTCATCGTCGTCTATTAAAAGAATTTTCTTTTTTATATCCATCCCTCACCCTTAAAGGATTGCGAAACAAAAGCAACCCTTTGTTTTGATTAAATGACCTTTTATTATTGAAATCATAGTTGGCTGGTTATAAATTGTTTTCGGCGGATAGCCCATCCTTTAAAGGTGAGGGATAAAATAATTATAGCATAACAAGGCTTATGGCAAATAGCATAAATAGTATAATAAATATATGGCTAAGATTTCCAGGCGAGATTTTTATTTAATAGCGCTCGCTATTTTTCTTTTGGTTATTTTGGGGCTTTTAGCCGCATTTCGCAGTCGTTTGATTATAGATATTTTAATTAGCGCGATAACGCCGCAGGAAACATTTTTTTTATTACCCAAGTCTTCAAATTCAGAAAATGAAAATTTTCTCGCGGCGGCAACTTCCAGTAATTCTCATATTGTTTATATTACCCCGGACGGTTTTAATCCCAAGAGTTTAACCATACAATCCGGTGATACTGTCCGCTGGCTTAATACCGATATAGAACTTCATTGGCCGGCTTCGGACCCTCACCCGACCCATACGGCTTCGCCGGGTTTTGACGCCGGCGGCAATTTAAGCCAGTTTGAAGTTTATTTTCATGTTTTTACCAAGCCCGGATTTTTTGTCTATCATGACCATAATCAGGCTTTAAGCGGTTCAACTTCCACAATTACCGGTTTAATTAAAGCGCAATGACTGTTTTTGATTTTAAAACTTATCCTCTTTTTACGCGGTTTTCTGTTTTGAGCCTGATACTTTTTTTGTTAATCGGGTATTTTATTATTGCCGGTTTCGCGCCGGCGCTGAAAGATTTTATTATTGCCAAACATGAATTGGAAAGCGTTATTTTTTATAACCGCCTGGCAAATCATTTTTTAACCAAAGATGATTTTGTTTTTCCTTTGAAGCCGGAAAGAAAAGAAGCGATGGCTGATTTTATCACCAACGCTTATACTCCCGGGTCTATGCTGTTTTTTATAACAGACAGCCGCGGCAAAGTTGTTTATGTTGAACCAGAAGCGTTTTCCGAGCAATTCATCGGCTCAAGCCTTACCGGTAATTATTACGTTAATTATGTTCTTCAAGAGCGCAACGCCAGCGCCGGTTTTGTTAAAGTGTCGGACAAGGAAAAACCATTTTTAAGCATGAATGAAGCGTTTGCTCAAGCCGCGCCAATTACTTTCGGCGATTCGGTTGAAATGACCGGTATTGTTTACGCGGTTTCCAGAGTCGGTTTTATAACAAAAACTATTGAGGTGATGGAACAAAGCGTTGGTTTAAGAATTGTTATAGGTTTTTTAACGCTTTATTTATTGCTTTCAATTATTGTCGGAAACGCTTCTTTGGTGATTCACCGCCAGCACGGGGAATTGAAAGATTTAACCAAGCGGCAGATAGAACAAACGCAGGAATTAGCCCGTTTAAAAGACCAGTTTGTTTTTATAGCGGCGCACGAGCTTCGCAGTCCGGTAACGGTTATCGGATTGTCTTTGGAGATGCTTGAAAAAGCCAAATCGTCCTTGACCGGGCAAGCCAAAGAACTGCTTGATGATATTAATCATCAAACCAGCCGCTTGAAAGATTTGATTAACGATTTGCTTGACGCTTCAAGGCTGGAAGCCGGTAAATTTTCGTTAAAAAGCGAAGTTTTTGATTTGCGCTCTTTTTTAACCGATTATATTGAAACTTTGAAGCCGCTTGGGAGAAAGCATAAAATCACTTTGTTTTTAGAAGCGGCGGAGGATATGCCTAAAGAAATTTCCGGGGACCGGGCGCGCTTGCGCGAAGTGTTGAGCAATTTTATCACCAATGCCATTAAATATAATAAAGAAGGCGGAAGCGTGCGGGTTATGGCCGGTTTTAATCCTAAAAATAAAAACGAGCTTTTGTTTCAGGTAAAAGATTCCGGCATTGGCATAGCCGATGACGACCAGCGGCATGTTTTTGAAAGATTTTGGCGCGCCGATGAAGTTAAAAATATTGAAGGCACTGGCCTCGGGCTTTGGATAGCCAAGCAAATTGTTGAAAGATGGGATGGCCGGGTTGGAATGCAGTCAAAGGCGGGCATTGGCTCGGATTTTTATTTCACTTTGCCGGTACATTGATTTTTATTATTTAATCGTGATAATATGTTCAATATGAAACAACAATTTACGGCTGTATATAAAAAACAAGGCAAGTGGTATCTGGGATGGATTGAAGAAATTCCGGGGGTTAATACCCAAGGAGAATCTTTTAAGGAAGTTAAAGAAAATCTTAAAGACGCCCTTTTACTTATTTTGGAAACGAATCGGATTCTTAATAATAAAAGAAGAGCAGGCGAGAAAATACTGCGTGAACCAATTACGCTTTTTCGTTAATGAAACGAAGCCATCTTCTTAAACATCTTTTACAAGAAAACTGTATTTTTATCAGAGAGGGCGCCAAACATAGCGTTTTCTTCAATCCTTCAACAAAAAGATCTTCAACTATTCCGCGTCATAGTGAAATTAACAATTTTTTGGCAAGAAAAATTTGCAGAGATCTCGGTATTGAAGAAATTAAAAAATAATTATAAAAATCGCCCGTCATCCAATAGGATGGCGGGCAGATGCTATATAGTGATGATTTTTGCGTATATTTTCACGTCATTTTCGTTGAGATAGGTGATATCACGAGCTTCAACATTAATCAGGTAAACTTTCATTTTTGGATAGCGTTCCTGTAATTTATTACCAACAAGCCATACAGCCTGCGCTTTGCTATAAGCCCAGGTATATTTTTTAAACCTTTTTCCGTTGGCTTCAATTTCGCCAACAACAAGAAACTTTCTTTTTTCGTTTTCCAATCAGCGCCTCCTTTGATAAATTGTTTAATTGCTGGCGTTATTTTACATTGTTTTTCGGTTTGTGTCCAGCCATTATGACATGTCATAGTAGCTGGCGAATTTTAGGATGATGAATTATAAATAATACTGATAAATTCGCATTTGTATTATAATTAATTGATGAGATTGATTTTTTACGGAGGCGCGAAATCAGTGACTGGCGCCAATTATTTTTTGGAATCAGGGGGTTTTAAAATCTTAATTGATTGCGGTTTGCGGCAGGGGTCAAATTATTCGGAACGGCAGAATTTTGAGCCGTTTCCTTATAACCCAAGCGACATTGGCGCTGTTTTTATCACGCACGCCCATATTGACCATACCGGCCGTTTGCCCAAGCTGTACAAAGACGGTTTTCGCGGCAAAGTTTACTCAACTTTTCCGACTAAAGATTTCTCCCGTCTTTTGCTTGAAGATTCCGAGCATATACTTCGCCAGGAAGCCGAACGTTTCCGCAAACCAGTGCTTTATTCCTTGGAAGATGTTGAAGAAATAATGAAGGCTTGGGAAGCCGTTGAATACCATAAAAAAATAAAAGTCGGCCCTTTTGATATTGTTTTTTACGACGCGGGTCATATTCTAGGCTCGGCTTTTATTCTTATTGAAGCTGAAAATAAAAAAATAGTTTTTTCCGGGGACCTTGGCAATTCTCCGCCGCCGATTATCAGACCGACGGAACAATTAGAAAATGCGGATTATTGCGTTATGGAATCAACTTACGGAGGCCGTATGCACGAACCGCCGGCGGAACGGAAAGAAATACTGGAAGACGCGATAGAAGATACGATTAAAGCCGGCGGAGCGCTTTTGATTCCGGCTTTTGCGATGGAACGCACCCAGCATCTTCTTTTTGAGTTGAATGATTTGGTTGAAAACGGCCGAATTCCAAAAGCACCGGTTTTTATTGACAGTCCGCTGGCTATTAAACTGACCGATGTTTATCAAAAATACGTAAAATATTGGAACGAAGAAGCAATACAACAAACCCGTTCCGGGGACGAACTGTTCAAATTTCCGGGCCTTAAAAAAACTTTGACTACCGAAGAATCCAAATCAATAAATAACGTGGCGCCACCAAAAATTATAATTGCCGGTTCCGGAATGTCTCATGGCGGTCGGATTTTGCACCATGAAAAGCGTTATTTGCCCGACCCGAAAAGCGCAATTTTGATTATTGGCTATCAGGCGGTTGGTTCTCTTGGCCGTCAAATTTTAGACGGAGCGCGTACAGTAAAGATATTTAAAGAAGAAGTGCCAGTCCGCTGTCGTGTTAAAGCTATCGGCGGATATTCGGCTCATGCCGACCAAAAAGGGCTTTTGTGGTGGCTTAAGCCAATGAGGTTGAGCCTTAAAAAGGTTTTTCTAGCGCAGGGCGAGGATGACCAGATGATTCCTTTGGCGCAGAAAATAAAAGATGAATTGGCGGTTGAAACAGCCGCGCCTTCGCTAAACGACGAATTTTTAATATAATATATGTATGGCTTCTCAAAATAATACTGCCGACAATTTAAATCATAATCATAAGCATCATCTTAAATATAAAATTTGCATTTCCGGAGCCGCTGAAACAGGCCATTGCTCTAAAGATGCCGTGCAAAAAGCCGAGACGCTTGGACGAGCAATCGCCGAACACGGTTTGATTTTGGTTACCGGAGCCACGACAGGCATTCCTTATTGGGCCGCCAAAGGCGCCAAAGAAGCCGGCGGCACCGTAATCGGTCTTTCGCCGGCAGCTTCTAAATTACAGCATATAAAGACTTATAAACTGCCCACTGATTATCACGATATTATTATTTACACCGGATTTGAATACGCAGGCCGCAATCTTCTGCTGGTTCGCTCTTCGGACGCGATAATTTTTATTTGCGGTCGTATTGGCACTATAAATGAATTTACCATTGGTTTTGAAGATAAAAAACCTCTCGGGGTGTTAAAAGGCAGCGGCGGCACTGTTGATATGATTGAAAATATTTTGAAAGAAGCGCACCGCGGCATGGGCAAAACCGTATTTTCTTCGGACCCTGATGAACTTTTAGAATTGCTTTTAGCGGCTATTGAAAAAGAAGAAAAGGGAGAATAACTTTACAATAAAAAGGTCGTTATTTTAACTTTAATTTAAACAATAAAATTTATGGTTAAAAAATTATCTATGAAGCCGCGAAAAAAGCCGGCGGTAAAACCTAAAGTTAAAAAGCCAGCTAAAAAGGCTACGGCTAAAAAACCGGTAAAAATAAAACAGCCGAAACCGATTGGCGCGGTTACTCATTTTTACAGCGGCCTTGACGTGGCGATAGTAAAGTTTAAAAAGAATGTTAAAAAAGGCGATAAAATAAAGTTTAAGGGGCATACCACTGATTTTGAGCAGGAAATTAAGTCAATGCAGTATGACCATAAAGATATCGCAATCGCCAAAAAGGGTCAGGATGTCGGCATTAAAGTCGGCAAAAAGATAAGGGACGGCGACAAAGTTTACAAAGCTTAATCAAATGTTTTTTGGTTCGGAAAATTTGGAGATTTTTTTTCAGTTGTTTTTGGCGGCCGTCCTAGGCGCTTTTTTGGGCGTGGAGCGGGAGCTGGCGAGAAAAACCGCTGGTCTGCGGACTTATGCTTTGGTAAGCATGGGCTCGGCGCTTTTTTCAATAATTTCAACAATAGCTTTTAAGGAATTTATCGGCAGTACTTCTTTTGACCCTTCCCGTATCGCTTCGCAGGTGGTCGTCGGCATTGGATTTATCGGAGCCGGCTTGATAGTTTTTCATAATTCCCGCATTCAAGGCTTGACTACCGCGGCCGGACTTTGGGTGGCGGCGGCCATCGGTATGGCGGTTGGTTATAAATTTTACGCCATCGCGGTTTTCACGGCGTTTTTAACGATTTTTATTTTCGTCGCTTTTTGGATTATTGAGTATTATTTGAAAAAGTGGTCAATCGCGTCTTCGGATTATGACGGGGTTTAGAAATTTTATTCTTGCCGCTAGCTTGATGGCCGGCGTTATAATCGGCGCCGGTATTTTTGCCCTGCCTTTTATTTTCAGCAAAGTCGGCTTCTTAGCCGGTATTTTTTATTTAACGGTTTTTACCGCGGTTTTTATAGCGATTCATTTGATGTATGCCGAAATTATTACCAAAACAAAAGGCGATGAACACCGTTTTGCCGGCTACGCCAAAATTTACTTCGGCAAAGCAGGGTATTACGCCGCTATTTTAATGACAGTCGTCGGAATGTTTTTCGTGCTGACTATTTATTTGGCGCTGTCCGTTTCTTTTTTGCCGTCCGTCGGTTTGCCCGCCGGAGCTGTCGGATTGATTTTATTTTGGGTCGCAAGCTCTTTGCCGATTTTTTTTAACGTCAAAGAAGTGGCGATTTTGGAATTTGTTTCCAATATCGCGATTTTCGGCGTTATTTTACTGCTTTTTTTCTTTGCGTGGGGAAGGCCTTTTAACGCCGCTTTTTTCCAGCCAACCAGCTTTGTTAATTTTTTTCTTCCGTTCGGCGCGATTTTTTTCTCTTTAGCCGGTCGGAGCGCCATACCTGAAATAATAGATTATTTCCGCGACGGCAACCATTTTTCTTTGCGCCAATCAATTATTTGGGGCACGGCTGTTTCGGCGATTATATATGTTATTTTTATTTACGCTGTTTTGGTTTTAAGCGGCGCGGTAAGCGAAGACGCCATTGCCGGCCTTGCGGGTTTGCCTTATTCTTTGCTTTTATCGTTGGCGGTTTTGGCGCTTATCAATCTTTGGAATTCTTATATTGTTATAGGTATTGACGTGAAAGAGAGTTTAAGAATGGATATTGGTTTGAAATCATGGCAGGCGGGGTTTGTTGTTGTTGCGGCGCCGCTGGCGGTATATTTCGCTGGATTTCAAGATTTTATGCCGTTGATTAATTTTACTGGCGGATTGTTTTTAGGGCTGGAAGGGATTTTAATTGTTTTAATGTGGCAGAAGCTGAAAAACGCGCCGTTTTTCGGTTTTAAAACAGCGCCGCTTTTGGCTGTTTTTAGTTTGGCGATTGCCTATCAGGTTATTGCATTGTTTATTTAATGCTCAAAATATTATTTTGGCTTTTTTTAATTTCAATTCCTTTTGGTTTCAGAATTTTGCTTTATCAATTTACGCCCGGTTTTCATGAATACGAATCTATTTTTTTGTACGCCAGCGATTTCTTCCTGCTGCTTGCGGTTTTCCTAATTTTTACGAAGTTTCGTTTCGTAAACTTTACGAGGCTAAGCCTCGTAAAGTTGAGTTTAGCGGTTTTTTTGATTCTGGCCGGATTTTCGGTTTTTTCAGCCGGTTACAAATTGCTGGCTTTTTATAATTTTGTTCGGCTGGCTTTTCTGGCGGCCATGGCTTTGGCGATTGGGAAATTATTAGAAAAAGGATTTTTAAAATTGGAAAAAATTTTAGCTGTTATTGCCGGATTGGCGGTAGTTGAATCTTTAATCGGCGCGGCTCAATTTTATTATCAAAAAAGCTTAGGCTTACGGTTTTTAGGTGAATCTTTCTTAGGGCCGGCTGTAAAGGGCGTTGCTAAAATAGATGTTGAGGGCGGACATTTTTTGCGGGCCTACGGCACTTTTCCCCACCCCAATATTTTAGCGGCTTTTTTATTACTGGGATTATTTGCTCTGTATTATTTTTGGCTGAACCGGCCGATTAAGGGACGGCCTTTTTCGGCGTTAAAACAGCTTTTTTTCGGCGATTTACTTATAGCTTTCGGTTTATTCGCGATTTTGCTGGGGCTTGTTTTAACTTTTTCGCGCGCCGGCTGGCTGATTGCGGGGCTTTTATCCGTCGCGTTTATCATTTATTTAGGGATTGATAAAAATTATAGAAAGCAAGGATTGCGTCTTTTTATGTTATTATTCGCTATTTGTTATATGCTATATGCTATTTTCGGCTGGGCGATTGCGCCGCGCGTTCAAATTAGTTTCGGCGAGTCGGCGGTTAGCCAACGGTTGACTTATAATCAATTGGGATTTGATTTAATAAAAAATCATCCTGTTGGCATCGGCATAGGCAATCAAACAATTTTTGCGGTTGAAAATAATTTTTACCAAAATATTGGAATGAATGAGTCGTGGCAATGGCAGCCGATACACAATATTTATTTATTGATAGCTTCTGAAATTAGCATCATGGGATTGGCAGTTTTTTTAATGTTTATCGCTTCGTTAATATTTAGAAAATTTAAAACTCAAAATTCAAAATTATTTAACTTTTTAAATTTAGATTTCGGCATTCCTTTTATAATGCTAGTATCTTTGCTGTTATTTGGTTTTTTTGATCATTTTCTTTGGACGCTTCAGCCGGGCAGGTTGATGTTTTGGCTGGTTATTGGTTTAATGATTTAATGTTGCTTTCCCG
>ERZ1292645.239-Hain-H14-02um-R2-239-length-22547-cov-36_pt1 | contig 22547 bp, 25 predicted proteins | sample MGYA00564401_ERZ1292645 | MGnify/ENA primary metagenome ERZ1292645 (study PRJEB36523, sample SAMEA6512644) | groundwater metagenome | collected 2019-01-09 | study: AquaDiva: Metagenomics assemblies of 32 groundwater samples | reverse complement strand
ACAACTCGGCGGCCGCACGCCTGCCGGCCTACGGCCTCATCAGCCAGGGACCCATTCGCGCCGCGTCCTCGAATGAAGGCAAGGCCCCGCCACAGCATGCACAATCAGGTGTTCATGGGTCCCGGACAGCCGCTGCGCGTCTTCCGGGATGACACTATTGCAGGCCCTAGACCTTCCCGCGGAACCTCGGCCCCTGCGAGGCCATGAGCGCCAAGGCCCATTCGTCGGGGATCAGTTTCGCCGTGGCGGCGATGGCCTTGTTCGGCGCGCCGGGCACGCAGATCGAGCGGTTGGCTTCGGCGGCCTCATAGCCGGCGGCGGCGACCTCGTCGGCCCCGAGCCACAGCCATTCGGGCGCCCCGCGGCTGATCTGCTCGCGGGTGTCGTTGACGTCGTGGAATTCCGAATAGGTGAAGCCGGGCGCCAGCGCGCTGACGTGCACGCCGCTCCCCTGGTTCTCCAGGTGCAGACTCTGCGAGAACTTCACCAGATAGCTCTTGGTCGCCCCGTAGAGCGTCGCCCCGGCCGAACCGGGGATCAGCCCGGCCAGCGAGGCGACATTGACGATCCGGCCGAACCGCCGCTCGATCATCCGGGGCAGCACGCGATAGGCCAACTCGGTCGGCGCGGTCAGCATCACCCGCAGGAACGCCGCATGGGTTTCCCACGACGACTCCAGAAAACCGCCCGGCACGCCGTATCCCGCATTGTTGATCAGGGCGTCGACCCCCCGGCCGTGGGCGGTCAGATGGTCGAGGATCAAGCCCGGCGCTTCCGGGTCGGCCAGGTCGGCGGCGAAGATCAGGGTCTCGACCCCGTGGCGCAGCGAAATTTCCTCGGCCAGCTTCTCCAGCCGGTCGGTCCGCCGCGCGGTGAGGGCCACGTCGTAGCCGTGACTAGCGTAGATCCGCGCGAACGCCGCGCCGATCCCGGCCGAAGCCCCCGTCACCAGCGCCAATCTGCGGTCCATTCCGGCCCCTTCGGTTCGCAACACGCCGAAGGTGGCCAAAGCCGGCGGAAGGTCAAGCCGCCGCTGTCATCTGGAGGCTCTGCGACCTCCAGCGTCAGCGTGACGTGGAGACGTCGCGATTGTACGCTCGCCAGATTGGGTGTATCGCGCCCGCCGCTGCGGCACTCGGGCCGCCTAGGGGAGCGTCTGTCCGCATGTTCCCGGAGACTTTGAATGGCTGAAACAGCCGGCGTCGCCCAGGAGGCGACGGAGGAGTCTCACTCCGCTCATAAACAAGAGAGCTTCCGCGCCCTCGCCCTGGGGGCGATCGGCGTCGTCTTCGGCGATATCGGCACCAGTCCGCTCTACGCGATGAAGGAAGCTCTGCACCATTCGCGCTCCGGCGGCGCCAGCGAACTGGCGGTGCTGGGCGTGGTCTCGCTGGTGATCTGGGCGCTGATCCTGATCGTCACCATCAAGTACGTCGTCTTCCTGATGCGGGCCGACAACAAGGGCGAGGGCGGGACCCTGGCCCTGATGGCCCTGGCCCAACGCCATCTGCCCAAGCGCTCGACGACGGTCTTCTTCCTCGGCGTGGTCGGGGCGGCGCTGTTCTACGGCGACGGCATCATCACCCCCGCCATCTCCGTGCTCTCGGCGGTCGAGGGCATGAAGGACGCGCCTGGCATCGGCCGCGGCATCGAACCCTATCTGGTCCCCATCGCCGCCGGCGTGCTGGTGGCGCTGTTCATGGTCCAGGCGCGCGGCACCCATAAGATGGCCGCCCTGTTCGGCCCGATCATGGCGCTGTGGTTCCTGACGCTCGGCGGCCTGGGCGCCCTGCACATCGCCGACGACTGGTCGGTGATGCGGGCCCTGAACCCCTGGTTCGGCGTGCGCTTCCTGCTCGCCGACGGCCTGGTCGGTTTCGTCATCCTCGGCAGCGTCTTCCTGGCGGTGACCGGGGCCGAGGCGCTCTATGCGGACATGGGGCACTTTGGAAAGAAGCCCATCCAGGCCTCCTGGCTGTTCTTCGCCCTGCCCTGCCTGGCGATCAGCTATCTGGGCCAAGGCGCCAATGTGCTGGCCCACCCCGAGGCCCGCTTCAATCCGTTCTGGGAAATGGTGCCGGAAATCGCCTACTGGCCGGTGCTGGTGCTGGCGACCATCTCCACCGTGATCGCCAGCCAGGCGGTCATCACCGGCGCCTTCTCGATGACCCAGCAGGCGGTGCAGCTTGGCCTGCTGCCGCGCATCGACATCCGCCGCACCTCCGAGACCCAGGCCGGGCAGATCTTCGTGCCGCAGGTGAACACCTACCTGATGATCGGCGTGCTGGTGCTGCTGTTCACCTTCCAGAACTCCTCGGCCCTGGCGGCGGCCTACGGCATCGCCGTCACCGGCGCGATGTTCGTCGACACCCTGCTGTTCTTCGTGATCATCAAGTACATGTGGAAGCGCCCGACCTGGCAGGCCGCCGCCGCCGCCGCCGCCTTCGGCTCGCTCGACCTGGTGTTCATCGGCTCGAACCTGCTGAAGATCCCGGACGGCGCCTGGCTGCCGCTGGTGATGGGCGCGATGCTGGTGCTGATCATGTGGACCTGGACGCGCGGCGCCCAGATCCTGTCGGACAAGACCCGTCGCGACTCCGTGCCGCTGGTCGAGCTGTCGGAGATCCTCAAGGCCCGCGCCCCGCACCGGGCGCCCGGCACGGCGATCTTCCTGACCTCCGACCCGACGATGGCCCCGGTCGCGCTGATGCATAATCTCAAGCACAACAAGGTGCTGCACGAGAAGAACATCATCCTGACCGTGCTGACCGCCGAGACCCCGCGGGTGCGCGAGAACGACCGCATCCGCATCGAGCCGGTCAATGACGACTTCAAGATCGTCTACATCTCGTACGGCTTCATGGAGAGCCCGAACATCCCCAAGGGCCTGGGCCTCTGCCGCAAGCTCGGGCTGAAGTTCGACATCATGGCCACCAGCTTCTTCCTCGGCAGGCGCTCCATCGTGCCCTCGGCCCAGTCGGGGATGCCGCTGTGGCAGGACAAGATTTTCATCTTCCTGATGAAGAACGCCGCCAATCCCACCGACTTCTACAAGATCCCGCCCGGCCGCGTGGTCGAGCTGGGCACGCAGGTGACCGTCTAGATGACCATTCTCAGCATCGCCGCCGACGTCCTCTGGATCCTGTCGCTCTCGATCATGGCCTCGGCCACCCGCACCGCCTGGATGCGAATGGAGCCCGAGACGCGGGTGCCGGTGATGGGCGCCTGGCGGCTGTCGCGCAACGTCGCCCTGCCGCTGCCGATCGTGCTGGCCTTCGCCGCCGGCATGGCGCTGCTGTGGGGCCACCGTCACCAGACGCAGCTCAGCTACGACGTCATCTTCTTTGGCCTGCGCGCCACCCTGGCCGCCGTCATCGCCATGGTGCACCTGCAATGGCTGAAGGGCGCCCTGGCGACGCTGGACGCCGAAGGCGCCCTGAAGTCCTAGCGCGCGCTCAAGGCAGCGGGATCTCGTAGCTGCGCTTGACGGTCTCCATGGGCACGTCGGTCTTGACGCTCTGAACGCTGGGGATGCGGGTCAGGTGGTCGGCCTGGAACCGCCAGTAGCTGTTGAGGTCCGCCGTCACGATGCGCAGCAGGGCGTCGCACTCGCCGGTGGTCAGGTAGCACTCCATCACCTCTGGGAACCGCCTGACGGCCTCGGCGAACTGCTGGGTGACCTCGGCGTCCTGAGTCTTGAACCAGACCCGCGCGAACACCGTCAGGCCGACCCCGAGCTTGGCGCCGTCCAGCACCGCCACGTAACGCTCGATGACGCCCGCCTCCTCCAGCAGGCGAACCCTGCGCAGGCAGGGCGAGGGAGAGAGTCCCACCTCGCGGGCAAGTTCGATATTCTGCATGCGGCCGTCGCGCTGCAGGGCGCGAAGGATACGCCGGTCGATCGCGTCGAGTTTCATTGGCGCCTGGCGCCCCTGGATAGAGCTGCGTTGATATCTGATGCCAACATCGCACGCATTGTTGGTGTCTTTGCAATCCAATTGTTTTGATCTTGGCTTAGTCTGCCGACCTCGAATTTGATTTTGGCTTAGGGTGCCGCGCATGAACACGACCTCGCCCCCCATCAAGAAAGTCGTCCTCGCCTATTCGGGCGGTCTCGACACCTCGATCATCCTGAAGTGGCTGCAGACCGAGTACGGAGCGGAGGTCGTGACCTTCACCGCCGACCTCGGCCAAGGCGAAGAGATCGAACCGGCGCGCGCCAAGGCGCTGGCCGCCGGCGTGAAGCCGGAGAACATCTTCATCGAGGACGTGCGCGAAGAGTTCGTGCGCGATTTCGTGTTCCCGATGTTCCGCGCCAACACCGTCTATGAGGGCCAGTACCTGCTCGGCACCTCGATCGCCCGGCCGCTGATCGCCAAGCGCCAGATCGAGATCGCCCGCCTGACCGGCGCCGACGCCGTCAGCCACGGCGCGACCGGCAAGGGCAACGACCAGGTCCGCTTCGAGCTCGGCTACTACGCGCTGGAGCCCGACATCCACGTGATCGCCCCCTGGCGCGAGTGGGACTTCAAGAGCCGCGAGGCCCTGCTGGAGTTCGCCGAGAAGCACCAGATCCAGATCACCAAGGACAAGCGCGGCGAGGCCCCGTTCAGCGTCGACGCCAACCTGCTGCACTCCTCGTCCGAGGGTAAGGTGCTGGAAGACCCGGCGGTCGAGGCCCCCGAGTTCGTCCACATGCGCACCATCTCGCCCGAGGACGCGCCGGACACCCCGACCGTCTTCACCATGGACTTCGAGAAGGGCGACCCCGTCGCCATCGACGGCGTCAAGATGAGCCCGGCCACCCTGCTGACCAAGCTGAACCAGCTGGGCCACGACAACGGCGTCGGCCGCCTGGACCTGGTCGAGAACCGCTTCGTCGGCATGAAGTCGCGCGGCGTCTACGAGACCCCCGGCGGCACCATCCTGCTGGCCGCCCACCGCGGCATCGAGAGCATCACCCTCGACCGCGGCTCGATGCACCTGAAGGACGAGCTGATGCCGAAGTACGCATCGCTGGTCTATAACGGCTTCTGGTTCGCCCCCGAGCGCGAGATGCTGCAGGCCGCCATCGACCACAGCCAAGCCATGGTCACCGGCCAGGTCCGGGTGAAGCTCTACAAGGGCAACGTCTCGATCATCGGCCGCACCAGCCCCTACTCGCTGTACGACCAGGATCTGGTCACCTTCGAGGAAGGCAAGGTCACCTACGACCACCGCGACGCCGCCGGCTTCATCAAGCTCAACGCCCTGCGCCTGCGCGTCGCCGCCAAGCGCGATCAGCGGGTGAAATAGTCGGAGAACGGTGGGGCGGCGCCCGCCCCACCCAATCCAATCTCGTCATCGCCGGGCCCGTCCCGGCGACCCATAGACGCGACGCTCTCCGGAAAATCTCCGCGGCCGGCGTTTATGGGTGGCCGGCACAAACGGCCGGCCATGACGAACGGAGAGGATAGCGACGGCCTCGCGGCGACGTCAGCCGGCCACCTTGTTGTACGGATACTGGTCGCGGATCTCGTAGGCGAAGAAGCTGCCTTTCGAATCCGCGTCCAGGAAACTCCGGTGCACCTCGCCCGGGACCCCGACATAGACGTACAGATCGCCGTCGTGGAACGTGACGAACAGCTTTGAGCGTTTTTCGTCGTAGTCGATGTCGCGGATGGCTTCGGACTGGACCTGCATTGCGGGGCTCCAACGTTCCGTGTCCGCGCTAAAACGCGCGAGAGACCGCATTCGGTTCCCCGGCGGCCCGACGCATGCCAAGCTCGACCAGAACGGCGGTGCGACCGCCGACGATTTCTGGGGGAAATTCATGCAACCGCACAGCTATGTGGCGCTGGTCACCATCGCCGCGCTTCTCGTCTATGTCTGGATGGGCGTCAGGGTCGGCAGGGCCCGGGCCGCCTGCGGCGTCGCCGCCCCGGCCATGACCGGCGACCCGATCCTCGAGCGGCACATCCGCGTCCACTACAACACCCTGGAATGGCTGCCGATCTTCCTGGCCGGCCTGTGGCTGTTCGCCATCTACTGGAACGACCTGTTCGCCGCCGGCCTGGGCGTCGTCTGGATCGTCGGGCGGATCATCTACGCCCTGGGCTATGTGGCCGATCCCAAGAAGCGCGAAGCCGGCTTCATGATTCAGCTCGCCGCCACGGCCATTCTGCTGTTCGGCGCGCTCGGCAAGATCGTGTGGACGCTGGCGACCGTCGGCGCCTAGCCGAAGAGAACCAGCGCCTGCCAGATCGCCAGGCCGGTGACCACCAGGCCGACGATCCAGGTCAAGGCCCGGATCGGCAGCACCTTGGTCATCCAGCCCGCGACCGGGGCGGCCACCACGCCACCGGCGATCAGACCCAGCACCGACCACAGGTGCTGGGCGAGGTCTTCGGTCTCCCAATGGCCGGTGACCAGGGCCGTCAGGAAGGCCGCCGAGACCGCCGCCGCCACGAAGGCCTCGGCCGCATTGGTCGTGCCGATCGCCTTGCGCGGGTCGGCGCCCGAGCCCAGCAGGGTCGAGGTCACCACCGGGCCCCAGCCGCCGCCGCCAACCGCGTCGAAGAAGCCGCCGACCAGGCCGAGCGGAAACGGGCCCTTCCAGGAGAACGGCTTGGGCCGCACGCCCTTCCAGGCGCGATAGAGGATCACCAGTCCCATCAGGCCGAGCCAGACCACCACGAACGGCTTGATCTTCTCGCCGTCCACCGAGGTCAGCAGATAGGTCCCGGCCACGCCGCCCAGCATCCCGCCGGCCGCCAACAGCGCCAGCAGCCGCCAGTCGACATTGCGATGGGCGATATGGGAGGCGGCCGAGGCCGCGCCGGTGAACACCTTGGCCGCGTGCACGCTGGCCGAGGCGGCGGCCGGCGGCACGCCGTTGGCCAGCAGGACGGTGGTCGAGACCACGCCATAGGCCATGCCCAACGCCCCATCGACGAGTTGGGCCGCGAAGCCTACGGCGGCGAACAGCCAGAAATCCGGACCCATCGTCCCTCCCGATCAGTTTCGCAGGTCGCAGAGCTTTCCCACCGAGGCAATGGGGATTACCTCAGGGCGGCGTCAGCATTTCTACACTTCCCTTCCTATCCGAGGCCCCGATGGACCTGCCGGTCGACCCCGCGCGATACGCCGCCTTCCTGGGCGTGATGGCGGTGATGGCCGTGACGCCCGGCCCCGCCAACCTGTTCGCCATCGCCACCGGCGCGCAGAAGGGCAAGGCCGCCGCCCTGGTCGGGGTGGTCGGCATGAACTGCGCCACCCTGGTCTGGTTCGCCGCCGCGGCGCTGGGCCTCGGCGCCCTGATCCTGGCCTTCCCACAGGTCTTCCACCTGCTGGCCTATGGCGGGGCCGCCTACATCGCCTGGCTGGGGCTCAAATCGCTGAAGGGCGCCTTCCAGAAGGACGCTGAGCCGGGCCATGGGGCCTTCAGGCAGGGCAAGTCGGCCTTCCGCGACGGCTTCACCGTGCAGATCGCCAATCCGAAGGCGATCTTGTTCTTCACCGCCGTCCTGCCGCCGTTCCTTGATCCCAGCCGGCCGCTTCCCGCCCAGTTGGCGGCCTTCGCCTGCGCCACCCTGACCCTCGATATCCTGGCCATGAGCGCCTACGGCCTGGGCGGCGCGGCCCTGGCCTCGCGGATGACGCAGCCGCGGTTCCGGCGGGGCTTCTCGATCTGTGTGGGCTTGCTTCTGCTCAGCGCGGCTGTGCTGATGGCGACCAAGGCCTGACCCCTGGCGCAGCTTAACAAGCGCAACCATAATTAGGCCCATGTGTTTCTAGTAAAATTACGCCTCCTCGAGGGACGAGGACTTTCGGGTCAAAACGCCATGTCACGTAAAACCGCCGCCATTATCGCCAGTCTCGCCCTCGCCGGCCTGCTCAGCGCTTGCGCCACCGCAACGCCCTATCAACCGAACATCCCGGGCCAAGCCACCTCCGGCGGCTATTCCGAGCAACGGGTCGAAGCCAACCGGTTCCGGGTGAACTTCGCCGGCAACAGCCTCACCTCGCGCGAGACGGTCGAGGGCTACCTGCTCTACCGGGCCGCCGAGCTGACCGTGCAGGAAGGCTACGACTGGTTCTCCATCGCCGACCGCAATGTCGAGCGTGACCGCCGCACCTATGTCGAACGCGACCCGCTCTACAGCCCCTGGTACGGCCCCAGCTACGGCTACTGGCGCCCGTCGTGGCGCTACTACGGCGGCGGCTTCGGCTGGCGCACCTGGGACCCCTACTGGGGCAGCCCCTTCTGGGCCGACCGGATGGATGTGCGCACCGTCGACAAGTACGAGGCCAGCGCCGAGATCGTCATGGGCCGCGGCGCCAAGCCCGCCGACGACGTCCGCGCCTTCGACGCCCGGGCGGTGATCGCCAACCTCGGCCCGCGGATCGTGCGCCCGGCGCCGTAAGCGCCGCGCGGTCCTCTCCCCGCCGCGCCGGGGAGAGGAATTGCCGTGTTACGCCGCCGACGTCTTGCGCGCCGGCGCGGGCAGGAGCGCGGCGTCCTCCGTCCAGTCCCCCAGCGTGTTCAACGGCGCGGGGCGGCCGATGGCGTAGCCCTGCACCTCGGCGCAGGCCTCGCTGCGCAGGAATTCCAGCTGCTCGGCGGTCTCCACGCCCTCGGCGGTGACCGGGATGTCCAGGCTGCGTCCCAGGCCCAGCACCGCGCGCACGATGGCCGTGGCGCGGTCATGGCGGTGGATGTTCTCCACGAAGCTCTTGTCGATCTTGATCTTGTCGAACGGGAAGGACTGCAGGGTCGAGAGCGACGAGAATCCGGTGCCGAAATCGTCCATGGCTATGCGGACGCCCAGCGCCTTCAGCCGCCGCAGATTATCCAGGGCCCGCTGATAGTCCTTGAACAGCGCGCTCTCGGTGATTTCCAGCTCCAGCCGGCGCGGGGCCAGGCCGCTCTCCAGCAGGACCTCGTGCACCATCGCCGCCAGGTTCGTCTGATGCAGCTGCACCGGCGACAGGTTGACCGCGATACGTAGCGGCTTGTCCCACGTCACGGCGTCGGCGCAGGCGCGGCGCAGCACCCATTCGCCCAGCGGCAGGATCAGGCCGCTCTCCTCGGCGATGGGGATGAAATCCAGCGGCGCGATCATGCCGCGCACCGGATGGTTCCAGCGGACCAGGGCCTCGAACCCGCAGACCTCGCCGTCCTCGGCCCGGGCCAGGGGCTGGTAGTGCAGCACCAGTTCCTCGGCGTCGATGGCGGTGCGCAGCTCCCGCGCCAGGGCGCGGCGCTCGCGGATGTTCTCGTCCATCTCGCGCTTGAAGAACCGGTAGACGCCCCGGCCGCTTTCCTTGGCCCGGTAGAGGGCCATGTCGGCGTTGGCCAGCAGCGTCTCCCCGGTCGCGCCGTCCTCGGGATAGAGGCTGACGCCCAGGCTGGCGCCCACGCGCAGCTCCTGGTCGGCGTAGCTCACCGGTTCGGTCAGGATCTCCAGCAGGGCGGTCGACAGCTCGGCCGCCGCGGCCGGCTGCGCCCCGCCGCCGATCTGCACCACCACGAACTCGTCCCCGCCCAGCCGGGCGGCAAAGGACGGCGCCTGGACGGCGCGCTGCAGGCGCCGGGCAGTCTCGGTGAGGATGGCGTCGCCGGCCAGGTGGCCGTGCAGGTCGTTGGCTTCCTTGAAGTGGTCGAGGTCGATGCAGATCACCGCCAACTGCTCGCCGGCGGCGCTCACCTGGCCGAGCGCCTGGTTCAGGCGCGCCTGCATGACATTGCGATTGGCCAGGCCCGTCAGGCCGTCGTGCTCGGCGAGATAACGGATCTTCTCCTCGGCCGACCGGCGCTCGCGCAGATCGCGGATCGCCAGCACCATCAGGTCGCCCTGATCGCCGCCGGCCTCCAACATGCGGCCGAAGACCTCGATGGGGATGTCGGGACCGCCGTCGCGGGGCCGCAGCTTGCCTTCGCGGCGGGCGTTCAGGGCGTCGCCGCCGGCGTTGTCGAAGGTCAGGATCTCGCTGGTCAGCTTCCGGCCGACCAGATCGCCGACCTCGGCGCCGGCCAAGGCGCAGAAGGCCGCGTTCGCGTCCTGGATCTCGTCGGCGCGGGTGACGACGATGCCTTCATAGGCGGCGTCGGCCAGCCGGCGCGTGCGGACCATCGACTGCGCGTTGGCGCCGCCCTCGATCAGGATCGCGCCCAGGCCGCCCAGGATGATCAGGCTGACGATCAGGGCCACGGCGATGGTCATCATCATCGACGACATCAGCTGGCCCGGGACGTGGATCGAGGCGTCGGGAATGACCGTGATCGCCCCCATGCCGGTGAAGTGCAGGCCGCAGATGCCGAGCGTCAGCAGCAGGGCGCCGATCAGTTGGCGGCGCAGGGTCCGGGCCTGGTCGGCGGCGAACAGGGCGCCCACCCCGCAGGCCAGTCCGATAATCAGCGACGCGGCGACCATGGTCAGGTCCCAGCGCAGGGTCCCCTCGGTCACATAGGCCGACATGCCGGTGTAGTGCATCGCCGCGACGCCGAGGCAGGTCAGCACGCCGCCGGCGATCTTGCCGGCCACGCCGCGCGCAAAGGCCGCCGCGCCGAACGCCCCGGCCATGAAAACCCCGGCGATCAGCAGCGAAGCCAGGGTGCCGGTCGGCAGGAAACCCGCCTTCAGCCCGGTCGAATAGGACAGCATGGCGATGAAGTGGGTCGCCCAGATCGAGCACCCCGCCACCAGCCCCGTTAACAACACCCAGGCTGCGCGCACGCCGGGAGTCGATGCGTCCCGCATCCGGGAGTAGAGTTTGAAGGCTGTGAAACACCCGCCGAAGCAAACCAGTCCGGCGACAAGGACAAGTCGATGGTCGTGCTCTGTAGCGAGGCACGTCAATACTTTGAACACTATAAATATGGCCCGACATAAAGACGATTTTGGCCGAGCTTCTAGGGGCTCACGGTAAAGAAATGCCTCACTCCGGGAAATATAAGGCAGGACGTCTCAGGCCAGGGCCCGCCAACCCAGCCCGACGCCGATCACCACCGGCAAGGCTCGCAGGCGCCGGGCCAATTGTTGCGCCACGCCCGCGTCGAGGCCCGCCGCCTCGATCCGGATCGAGGTACGCGCAGGCGTCTGCTCCGACTCGATCGTCACGATGTCCGCGCCCTGGACGGCGAACGGCCCCAGCACGCGCAGGACCGCGTCGCCCCGCGGATGAGCCTCGATCAGGAAGGTGCGGCGCGCCGGCCCGGCCGGCGGAAGGACCCCGTCAGCCACGTTTCAGCCCCTTCGCCGGATAGGCGCGGACCAGCAGCAGGCGGCCGGCCTCGTCATAGGCCCGCAGCTTGAGCGCCGACTGCGCCGCCTCGGTGGCCCAGATCAGCTCGCAGGTGGGCACAGGGCGCGGCCAGGCGAGGTCCAGGGCCTGCTCCAGGGCGAACAGCGCCTCCAGGCCCCCATCGGCCGCCAGGGTGGCCTCCAGGCGCGCCGTTTGGTCCAGCAGGGCCTCGGCGTCCAGGGCGGCGGCGAACCGCCGCGCCGCGTCGCCCGCGCTGGCGCGGTCTCCGCAGGCGGAATCGGAAAGGGTTTCGGCTGAGAGCATCGTGGTCAGGTCCTTCTTCGGATTTGAGGACCGACGGCGCGCAACAAAAAACCCCGCTACCTTTCGGGAGCGGGGTTCCTGATCTTGCGATCCGTCGGCGGTGTTTTAAGTCGCGCGCGTTCGCCCCGCTATGGAGGTGGGGGTCATAATAATCATGGTGGTTTTCGACGCGCAGGCGGCCGGACGCGCGGCGTCGCGCGCGATCATCAGGCCGGAGAGGGCGGAAACCAGGGTCATCGGGGCGACCTATAGCCTAGCCGCCGGGCGCGGCGCAACGGCCTCGCGCCGCACACGTCTTGTGCGCCGCAGCATAATCGGCGCCCAGGGCATGGGCAAAACCTCGCCCGACGCCGACGGAACGGCGGTATCGGGGATTTCAGGATTGTGATGCCCGAAGGCCCATGCCGACCTGATCGCGACATCGCGGGGCAATGGCGTTCCGTGACAGGTCCGAGAGGACCGCCGGAGCGCTGATGCTCCGGATGACGAGGACGATGACGTCCGCACGAGGCTCACCCCTCGGCGGACGTCTTTTTTTTGGCCTGGGGGATAGAGCGCGATGGACAGAGGCTTATTGGCGTCGGCGGCGATGGCCGCGACGCTGACTTGGGGGACGGGCGCGCTGGCGCAGGCCCAGCCCGCGGCGGAGACGGCCGTGGCGACCGAAACGTCGGTGAACGAGTCAATCGCAGCCGTCGCGGAGCCGGAGCCCGAACCGGCTCCGGAACTCCCGCCGCCGGCCCCGCCGCCGACGCTCAGCGAGGCTATCGCCGGCGGCAAGCTGCTGCTCGAGGTCCGCGGCCGCTACGAGGGCGTCGATCAGAAGAAGACCGCCGTCCTGACGCGGAACGGCGAGGCCTTCACCGTCCGCACCCGTTTGGGCTGGGAGACGGCGGACTGGCGCGGCCTCAAGGGGCTGATCGAGTTCGAGGACGTCCGCCAGATCGGCCCGGAGCACTACGCCGTCAACGTGCCTGGCGCGCTCACGCCGCCGCTGAACGGGGCGGACAAGGCCAGGTACCCGATCATCAACGATCCCGACGTCACCGAGCTCAACCGGCTGCAGCTGACCTGGACGCCGAGCACGGCGCTGGCGGTGACGGCGGGGCGCCAGCGGATCCTGATCGATGATCAGCGCTTCGTCGGCAATGTCGGCTGGCGCCAGGACGAGCAGACCTTCGACGCGGCGCGCGCCGACCTGGCCTTCGGCCGCTTCAAGGCGACCTACGCCTACGTGACCCACGTCAACCGCGTCCTGGGCGAGATGAAGGACTGGGATAGCGACAGCCACCTGCTCAACGCCACCTGGTCGCCGGCCGAGGCCTTGCGGTTGCAAGGCTTCGTCTATGCGCTCGACTTCCAGAACTCGGCCGCCAATTCCTCGATCACCAAGGGCCTCAAGGCCTCGGGCAAGACCTGGGTCGGACTGTTCCAGGTCGCCTACAACGCCACCTACGCGGTCCAGAGCGACTATCGCGGAAACACCCCGGCCTACGACCTCGACTACTGGGGCGCTGACGCGGCCGGGACCTTCGACATCTACACGGCCAAGGTCTCCTGGGAATCGCTGGAGGGAAGCGGGACGCGCGGCTTCACCACGCCGCTGGCCACCACCCACGCCTTCCAGGGCTGGTCGGACGCCTTCGTCCAGCCGCTGGGCGGGAACAAGGGCTTCGTTGACGGGATCGAGGACCTCAACTTCAGCCTCAACGTCAAGCCGCGGTTCCGCGCCGCCTACTTCTTCAACGCCGACATCCTGGTCCGCTACCACGATTTCGACGCCCAGCGGACGGGCGCCGACCTCGGCCGCGAGTGGGACATCCAGGCCCAGGCGGCGATCACCCCCAAGCTCTCGGTGGCGGTGAAGTACGCCGACTTCGAACGCGAGGCCTTCGTCCCGCCGGGCTCGGCCGCGCCGCCGCCCTCCCGCACCAAGGTGTGGTTCACCCTCGAATACAAGCTGTGAGCGATCCCATGACCGACAAGACACTGACACGCCGCACGGCGCTCACCGCCGCGGCCGCCACCCTGGTCGCCGCCAAGGCGGCCCTGCCGTCCGGCGCCTTCGCAGCCGGGGCCGGCCCAGAGATCGCCAAGGCCAAGCTGGGCTTCATCGCGCTCACCGACGCCTCGCCGCTGATCATCGCCAAGGAGCGCGGCCTGTTCGCCAAATACGGCATGCCCGACGTCGAGGTGCTGAAACAGGCCTCCTGGGCGGCCACCCGCGACAACCTGGTGCTGGGCTCCGGCGGCGGCGGCATCGACGGGGCGCACATCCTCTCGCCCATGCCCTACCTGCTGACCACCGGCGCCATCAGCGGCGGCAAGCCCGTGCCGATGAACATCCTGGCGCGGCTCAACACCAACGGCCAGGCGATCTCGGTCGGCAACGACCTGAAGGCGGTGAAGGTCGGCCTGAGCAGCGCCGGGGCCAAGGCCAAGTTCGCCCAGCTCAAGGCGGCCGGGAACACCGCCAAGGTGGCGATGACCTTCCGGGGCGGGACCCACGATCTGTGGATCCGCTACTGGCTGGCGGCCGGCGGCATCAATCCGGAGACCGAGGTCTCCACCATCGTGATCCCGCCGCCGCAGATGGTGGCCAACATGAAGGCCGGCACCCAGGACGCCTTCTGCGTCGGCGAGCCCTGGAACGGCCAGCTGGTGAACCAGAAGGTCGGCTACACCGCCTGCCTCACCTCCGAGATCTGGATGAACCACCCGGAGAAGGCGCTGGGGATGCGGGCCGACTGGGTCGCGAAATATCCGCGCGCCGCCCAGGCGATCACCGCGGCGGTGCTGGAAGCCCAGATGTGGTGCGACAAACCTTCCAACAAGCCGGCCATGTGCTCGATCGTCTCGGGGCGGCAGTACATCAACGTGCCGATCGGCGACATCCTGCCGAGGCTGCAGGGGACGATCAACTACGGCGACGGCCGGGCGCTGAAGGGCTCGGGCCATGTGATGAAGTTCTGGGCCGACAACGCCTCCTTCCCCTTCAAGTCGCACGACCTGTGGTTCCTGACCGAGAACCAGCGCTGGGGCGTGCTGCCGCAGTCGCTGAACAAGACCGCCCTGATCGCCAAGGTGAACCGCGCCGACATCTGGCGCACGGCGGCCAAGTCGATCGGAGCCGCCGCGCCCGCTTCCGACAGCCGCGGCCCCGAGAGGTTCTTCGACGGCAAGGTCTTCGATCCCGCCAACCCCGCCGCCTACCTGGCGAGCCAGCCGATCAAGAAGCTGGTCTGACCCCATCCAAGGCAAGGAGTCTCCCATGAGCCTGCCCGCGCAAAAGTTTGAGATCGCCGGCGAAGTCGAGTCGCCGGCGAGCCTCACGCCCGCGACGGCCACTCGGCGCCCCACGCCGGGCCCGTCGCGGGCGACCCGCGTGTTCGCAGTCGTCAAGGCCGCCGCCGCCGGAGTCCTGCCGCCAGCGGCGATGCTGCTCGTCCTGCTGGGGCTCTGGCAGCTTCTGGCCGGGGACGGAGCCGGTCTGCCGGCTCCCAGCATGATCTGGCTGGAATCCAAGGACCTGATCCTCGACCCGTTCTTCGACAACGGCGGGGTCGACAAGGGATTGTTCTGGCACGTGACCACCAGCCTCAGCCGGGTCGGCGTCGGCTTTGGCCTGGCGGCCGTCGTCGGGATTGCGCTCGGCGTGCTGGTCGGCGCCAATCTGTGGGCCCATCGGGGGCTCGACCCGTTGTTCCAGGTGCTGCGCACGGTGCCGCCCCTGGCCTGGCTGCCGATCTCGCTGGCGGCCTTCCGCGAGGCCCAGCCCTCGGCCCTCTTCGTGATCTTCATCACCTCGATCTGGCCGATCATCATCAACACCGCCGTCGGCGTGCGGAATCTGCCGGCCGACTATGTGAACGTCAGCCGCACGCTCAGCCTGTCGCCGCTGGAGCACTTCTGGAAGATCCTGCTGCCGGCCACCACGCCCTACATCTTCACCGGCCTGCGCATCGGGATCGGCATGAGCTGGCTGGCCATCGTCGCCTCCGAGATGCTGCTCGGCGGGGTCGGGGTCGGCTTCTTCATCTGGGACCAATACAACTCGTCCCGCATCTCCGACATCGTCGTCGCCCTGATCTGGGTCGGCCTGGTGGGCTTCGCGCTGGACCGCGCGGTGGCCCTGCTGGGTCGGCTGGTCAGCCGCGGCTCGGCGCTTTCCTAGAAGGATCGGACACATGCCCAAGGCCTTCCTCTCCATCGAGGCGCTCGGCGTCTCCTTCCCCGGCCGCACCGGCGCCAATGAGGTGCTGGCCAACGTGAACCTGCAGATCGACGAGGGCGAGTTCGTCTCGATCATCGGCCACTCCGGCTGCGGAAAATCGACCCTGCTCAACGTGGTGGCGGGCCTCGTACCGATCACCACCGGGGCGGTGATCCTCGACCGCTCCGCCATCGACGCGCCAGGCCCGGACCGCGCCGTGGTGTTCCAGAACCACTCGCTGCTGCCCTGGCTCTCGGTCTACGAGAACGTGCGGTTGGCCGTGGACAAGGTCTTCGCCAGCAAGAAATCGCGCCGCGAGCGCCACGAATGGGCGATGGAGAACCTGGCCCTCGTCCAGATGACCCACGCCGCCGACAAGCGCCCCTCCGAGATTTCCGGCGGCATGAAGCAGCGGGTCGGCATCGCCCGCGCGCTCGCCATCCAGCCCAAGGTGCTGCTGCTGGACGAGCCGTTCGGCGCCCTGGACGCGCTCACCCGCGCCCGCCTGCAGGACAGCGTCATGGAGATCCACGCCAAGCTTGCGAACACCGTGCTGATGATCACCCACGACGTGGACGAGGCCGCGTTGCTCTCGGACCGCATCGTGATGATGACCAACGGCCCGGCCGCGACGATCGGCGAGGTCCTGACCGTGAGCCTGCCGCGTCCGCGCAAGCGGCTGGAGCTGAGCGCGGACCCGACCTATCTGGCCGCCCGCGTCGCGGTGTTGGAGTTCCTCTACGCCCGGCAGGCGGCGTGACGGAAACGCCTGGGGCCAGAAAGCAAAAAGCGGCCCCGAAGGACCGCTTTATTCGCTTCAACTTCCCCCGAAAGGGAAATTGGAGCGGGCGAAGAGATTCGAACTCTCGACCCCAACCTTGGCAAGGTTGTGTGCCCCCTACGCCACGGCCGCCGCGCTCCCTCCAGAAAGCGCTAATTGCATGTTATATCAATCACTTAGTTTATGGCTTTTCGCCGGATTTGCGACCAATCGCGCCTGGCTTTTCCGTCACGGTGGACACCATGTGGACACCATTGTAGGATGGTGTCCAGTGTAAAGACGGGCGTGGAAGGTATGGCATGGATAGGTCGTCCAGCGTTCGATTGACGAAGACGGTAGCTGAGAAGGCCGAGGTTCGCGACGCCCGTTACGACATCTGGGACCTGGAGCTTACAGGCTTCGGCCTGCGGGTCGAAAAGAGTGGCACGAAGACATTCATCATCCGCTACCGCACCGATGGTGGGGGGCGGTCCGCGCCGCGGCGATTCCTGACCGTCGGGCGCTTCGGAACATTGACTGTCGATCAAGCAAGGAAAAAGGCCAAGATTTTGTTGGGCGCCGCCGCAAGCGGTGAAGATCCTGCCGGGGACGTGCAGGAGAAGCGTCGCGAGAAGACGGTGCGCGAGTTGCTCGACTTTTATGAGGAACATGGCTGCTTCATTCAGCGCGGCATCCACAAGGGGAAGCCGATGAAGCCCACGACGAAGCAGTACACAATGGCGCGGCTTCGCAATCACTTCGAAGCGCTTCTGGGGCACCGGCGGGCCAGCGAGATCAACTCGGGCGACATTGAAACGATGGTCGCGGATATCACCGCCGGCAAGACAGCCAAGGATGAGAAGGTCGGGCCACGTAAGCGCATCATCGTTCGTGGCGGCGAAGGCGCCGCGAGAAAAGTGGTGCGCGACGTGTCGGCCGTCTTCAGCTTCGGGGCGCGTCACGGCTTCGCTACGACGAACCCCGTCGAGAACGCTTCGGTAAGGAAGACGGACAACCGCCGCGAACGCTTTCTCACGCTGGAGGAAGTCTCGCGGCTGGGAGAAGCATTCGATCAGGCAGAGACTGATGGGGCCAACCCAAAGGCCGTCGCGATCGCGCGGCTTTGGGCGCTCACTGGATGTCGTCGCAACGAGATTGCGGCGCTCAAGGTCCACGAGGTCAAACTGGACCAGAGCTTGTTCGAGTTCGATGACACGAAGACCGGAAAGTCCATTCGTCCTTTCGGGCCGGCGGCCGCAGCGCTGCTTGCGGAGCTTCTCAAGGATCGGAAGTCGGGCTATGTGTTCCCGGCCGAGACGGGCGACGGCTACTATCAGAGCACTCGCAAAGTCTGGGCGGAAGTGATCAAGATCGCCAAGTTGCACGGCGTCACTCCGCACACGCTACGGCACACGCTCGGATCGACGGCCACGTCGAGCGGGGAGGCACTAGCGCTTACCGGGGCGATCCTGGGTCACGCAAACCTACGGTCGACGGCGATCTACGCGCACGTCCAGAGAGACCCTTCTCTTGAGGCGGCCAAGCGCGTCGAAAAGCTGCTGGCAGCGGCTTTGGAGGGGAAAGTCCCCAATGAGAAAGGAGACGATGCGACCGACGCTACTCCAGAGCTGGATGCGGATTTGATCCGCGTGCTGGCCGAACGGCTATCAAAAGAAGGTGCGGACGCAGCTCGCCTGCGAGCGATCATTGCCCAGGTGGTCGCGCTCAATACATGAGGCCGCTGCGTCTCGGCAGAGTTGTTCGGCGTATCGCCAAGCGCCAAGAACGACCGCGCTTGGCAGGCTACGGCTTCCGCCACTTATCACGGTGGCCCACATCGGTATTCCGCACGCGCTCGACATGGATCGGCGCATCGGGCGCGATCTCTCTGGCCCTGTCGATAGCCTCCCGCTGAGTTGGCTTCACGGCGCTCGCCCGCTCGGCGCCGCCACGGCGCACGGCGTAATCGCCGCCCTCTCTGCGCTCGATATAAATCTGGTCTTTGTTCTTACCCGACATTTTGAACCTCCTTTCGGTCTGCATACGTCGTCGGTTAGATGCGCGGCGTAATACGCGCCGCCGTGCGAATATCCGCGATCTGAGTGCCGATCGCCTGCAGGCTTTGGCGCATGTCGTTGAACACCGCCCCTTCGGCATCGGGATCGCTGATGGTCAGTATGGCCGTGAACGGGACGCCGCCTTCCGGCATGACCTCGCCGGCGCGTGTCAGATATTCCACGAACAAGCGCCAGTTGGAGGAAGGCCCAACTCCTTGCGGGAAGGTCTTCTCGAAAACCTTCACAGGGCTCCATTTCAAGTCGTGCTCGATCAGCGCGGCTTCGACAGCGGGCGATTCTCGCGAGGATGGGAGATAAAGGGGGTCGAGCCGGCCCTTCCATCCTTTTTCGTGCTCTTGCTGAAGCGCTGCGTTGATGTTGATCCTGACGAATTCCGAACCGAAACGAGCGTCCAGCGGCGGTGTAGAAACCAAAGTGAGCTTGGCCCGCCCCCGGCACTTGCCTTCGGGGCCAACCAGCGACGCCGGCCAAGAGAACTTGAACGCCGTTCGAGCATGTCACCGCGCGGATCGACTACACCTATACGGTCCTCGATACCGACACCCGATCAAGCACGCTGACGCGGCGCCCGCGCCACCAGGTCGGGTTCGAGACGACATGGACACCGATTGACGCTCTGTCGCTGACAGGCAGCGCGCAGTGGGTCGATCCCTATCTCGATATTCCGCGCGACGATCTCACCGGCACTCTCTACACGATGCCGCCGAGCTACCTCGTCGTCGGCATATCGGCACGGTATACGATCATCAAGGGCCTCGACCTCACCGCCCGGGTCACCAACCTGCTCAACCGGCAGTATGAACCAGCAAACGGTTTCCAGGCGCCGGGCATCGAGGCGCTGGCCGGCGTCGCCGTAAGCTTCTGACCAAAGGTCGAAAACCGAAAAGGGCGCGGGAAAAATCCCGCGCCCTTTTTTACATTAGGCCCGCCCGGTTTTATTTCCCGGTGAAATTCGCGGCGCGCTTCTCGACGAAATGAGCGACGCCTTCCTTGAAGTCCGCGGTGGCGAAGCTTTTCTGCATCTCGGCGTCGCCGACGGCGAGCGCTTCGTTGAAGTCCTGAAAGAGCGCTTTCCAGACCTGCGCCTTCATCACGCCCATCGAGCGCGGGCTCACCGTATCGGCGAGCGTTTTGGCGTAGTCCATGACGGCGCCCATGAAGTTCGCCTGCTCGAAGACCTTGTTGACCAGGCCCATGCGTTCGGCGTCCGCCGCCGTCACCTTGCGCGCCGACAGAAGCAGGTCGAGCGCATGCGCCGGCCCGACGAGGCGCGGCAGCATCCAGGAGATGCCATGCTCGGCAATGAGGCCGCGCTGGGCGAAGGCGGTCGTGAACTTCGCGTCCGATGCGGCGAAGCGCATGTCGGCATAGAGCGCGAAGACGAGACCGAGGCCCGCCGCCGGTCCGTTGATCGCCGCGATGATCGGCTTCTTGATCTGCATCAGATAACCGAAACGGCCACCATAGTGCGGTGTCACATCCGGCCCGAGACCGCTTCTGAAATCGAACGTCTCTTCGCGTGCGGCTTTCGCCAGCTCGCGGTCTTCCCAGTTGCCGGTTGGTTTGATGCTCTGCAACAGGTTCATGTCGGCGCCGGCGCAAAAGCCACGGCCCGCACCAGTGACGACGATGACGCGCACGGCGTCGTCCTTGACGGCGGCGGCGAGCGCATGCTTGAGGCTCTTTTCCATGGCGGCCGTCCAGGCGTTCAGCTTGTCCGGCCGGTTCAGGGTGAGAAGACCAATGCGGCCCTTCACCTCATAGAGCAGATCTTCGTACTCACTCATGCGCTCGCCTCCCCCTTTTTGTTATGGATTCAGGATGCGGTTACTGGCCTTCGCCCATGCCGCCCTGCTCCTTCTTCTCCATCATCTTTTCCTCGGCGCCGGCCATCGCGTCCTTGCAAGGCTGCGAGAGCTGGTCTTCATTCGCCTTCAGGCATTTCATGATGCGCCCGCCGCCCGGCTGCGTGTCCTTGCAGAGCTTTTCGTAGTCGGCCCTGCAGGCGGTCTTGGCATCGCCGGCGGCGTATGCCGCACCGCTGAGGCCGAGGGTCGAAAGCATGGTGAGGGCGACGAGGGTCTTCATGGTCTTCATCGCGAAAACCTCATTCGCCGCCACCTCGCTGACAAGTTCGATTCCCTCGATCGCCTTAAGCCCATCAGCCATTCTCTTGGCCGCGGCATTCGCGTGCCGCGCATTCTTCAGCCAGAGATCATTTTTCAGATAGGCTTCGAGCTGAACGGATAGAAATCTCATTTTGGAAAAAAGGTGCCCGGCTCGCTTACGGCGAAATTCAAAATCTCCTACCAAAGCCGGATCAAAAAAGACCACCGCCTCGGCTGCCATGGCTCCGTTTTTCGTGGCGCCGAACGAGAGGACATCAACGCCAAGCTTCCATGTCATCTCGGCAGGAGAACACCCCAATGACACCAACGCATTGGCAAAGCGCGCACCATCCATGTGAACTTTCAGGTCAAAGTCTCGCGCGATCCCGGTCAGACGACGCAATTCTTCCAGCGAATAGATACCACCGGCTTCATTGGATTGCGTAATGGTCAAACAGCGCGGCTGCACCTGATGCACACCCTTCTGGCCAAGACTTTCCAGTCTGGTGACAAGTGCGTCCGAATTGATCTTACCACCCGATCCACCGATACCAATCAGCTTGGCACCGCCGGAAAACATTTCCGGCGCTCCGCATTCATCGACATTCACATGCGCCACTTCGTGACACAGGATCGCGCCATAAGGCGGCGTCAGTGTCGCGAGCGCCAGGGAATTGGCCGCTGTTCCCGTCGCGACAGGAAACACAGCAACATCACGTTCGAACACATCCGAAAAGCGATTCTGCAATCCTTTGGTTATCTCATCTTCGCCGTAGGACGCGGCGCCTCCACCGTTGACACGACCCAACGCCTCCAGAATCTCTGGCGCGACGCCAAAAGCATTGTCACTGGTAAAAATCATGATGGGACCTTCAGAAAACAGAAAACAAACTAGCAGGCTATATCGGCTTGACCCACTCGGGATGACCTGACCACGTCCAGGCCATGCTGGGTCGCGAAAGGCCGAGCATCATACCGCCAAGAGAACGTGGATGCAGCCAAAGCTGATCCGCAGGAAGGTCTTCGGAACGATCGGCAGGACGATCCACCGTATGCCCTGCGCCCATCGACTGCGCGCGATGCTCGATCAACCGAATGTCGGAAGTCTCGGCGAAGGCCATATAGAGGCTCTGACCGAATTTGGAGAAATAGCGCTCCATCGTCGTGCCTTCGCGCGTCGGCGTGATGACCTCAAGGCGATCGAGACAATCCTTTTCGAACAGGGTCAATGTACCGCGATAGCCGAAGACATCAGATGTAATCTCTGTGTAATTGCTACCGTCGAGTCCGAGAAGTTCATTCATCTGCCGGGTGACGCCCTCAGTATCGGCGGACAGGATCGTCGCTTCGTAAAGAAAATCGACGAGCCCGACACGCAGCCGCTCCTGCGCCTCACTGATGACGAGACGCAGACCTTCGATCCCGGTCTCCCTTTCGTTCAGATGAAACTGCCCACCTTCGAACAAGGGATTGATCCCCTTGTCGGCAAAACGCGCACCAAGTTTTTCAAGCTGCGAGCTCGAGGCGCCGGCGGCAAAAAGATGCGCACCGCGCTTTGCCAGAGCTTCCGCAACAACGCCCTCGGCATTCGGCTCGAGAAATTCGATAAGCCCTGTTCCGATCCGCAGCCTCTGCCGCATGGCGCCCAGACCCACGATCTGGTCCTGTCCATCGAGTTCGGCATCCAGCAGTTCGATCCATCCCCGCGCCGCCTCCGCGACATCCGGGACGACAATCTGCACCCGATCGATCTTGTCCAACATGGCCACCCTCCCGCATTTTTACCGACATTCCCCAAGTGGCCTGCCGCTTGACTTCAAGCTCGCCTGATTTTGCTC
>ERZ1292645.237-Hain-H14-02um-R2-237-length-22620-cov-5_pt1 | contig 22620 bp, 16 predicted proteins | sample MGYA00564401_ERZ1292645 | MGnify/ENA primary metagenome ERZ1292645 (study PRJEB36523, sample SAMEA6512644) | groundwater metagenome | collected 2019-01-09 | study: AquaDiva: Metagenomics assemblies of 32 groundwater samples | reverse complement strand
CGGCTTTGCCACCAGGCGAATTGCCGGGTAGCTATGTTTGGAAGGGATAAGCGCTGAAAGCATCTAAGCGCGAAGCCCACCCCAAGATTAAGCGCAGGTTTGGTTGTAGACTACGACCTTGATAGGCTCTAGGTGTAAGCGCGGTAACGCGTTTAGCCGAGGAGTACTAATAACCGAATCAATAATTTTTTATCTTTCTCCGTCTCAAAAAGACTACCATTTAAGTTGTTTGATTATTTACAAACAACCAAACAAATAAATTCTCGTTGCGAATTTATTTGTTTGGTTGTTAAGCCGGATTGTTTCTGGCGATTTCCTGGTAATTAAGCTAAACGTGTCCTACCCGATCCCATTCCGACCTCGGAAGTAAAAGCGTTTAGCGCCGATGATACTATCTTGCATTGCGGGATGGGAAAGTAGGTTTTGCCGGGAGCTCGCTGTAAGCAATAACTTAACTCCGAACCCTAAACTTCTAACCTCTGACTTTCTCTTGTATAATTTAGTTATGCCTCGCCGGCTTGCTAAACAATTAATTTACGGTTTTTTTTATTTTAGCTTTTTCTTCGGCATTTTTTTGATTTTTTATTTAGCCTTTTTAAAACCCGGGCCCAGCTGTTTTAACAATAAACGCGACCAGAATGAAACCGGCGTTGACTGCGGCGGAGTCTGCGCGCCTTGCGAGCTTGCCAGACTTCAGCCTGTTAAAGTTAATTGGGTTAAATATTTCCCCGCGGCTCAAAATCGCATTACTATTGCCGCGGAACTGGTTAACCCCAATATTAATTTCGCTTTCCCTTCCCTGCCTTATGAATTGACGATTTACGGGCCTTTTGGAGTTAAGATAAAAACCATTGAAGGCGATACTTTTATTTACGCCGGCGAGCTGAAATATCTTATGGAATCGGCGGCGTTTGATTTTAAGGATATTACCCGCATTGACATTAATTTAGGCAGTCCGAGCTGGCTGTTAAAAAGCCAATTTATTAAGCCGTCGGCAGAGCCAATCGGAATTAAAACCGAAATTACCGATGAAATTATTTCAGTTTCCGGTTTTGTGGCTAATAAACAGGCGGTGGCTTTGCGCCAGGTTAAAGTTGTTGTTTTTCTTTATGACCGGTTCAAACAGGTTTTAATTATCGCCCAGACAACGGTAAGCGATATTGGCGGACTTAAAGAAAAGGCTTTTAATCTTGTATTGCCGTCCGGAGCGTTGGGCAGTAAGGTTGCGCCTGAACAAACAAGGATTTTTCTTGAATCAAAAGCGCCCTCCTAATGCTGAAAAATCTAGACTGGAAGCTTAATACAGCGATTTTTTTTCTTGCGTTTTGCAGTTTGGCTATTCTGGCAAGTTCGGCGCCGCATCTTTTTTGGCGCCAAGCCGCCTGGTATTTTATGGGGTTCGCGTTTGTTTTGGCTTTGTCCGGCATTGATTGGCGATGGCTGGCGAATCAGGCTTGGTTAAGGCAATCGGTTTATTGGCTGGTTTTATCAGCTCTTATCCTTACTTATTTTTTAGCCCCGACAGTAAGAGGTGTCAGAAGCTGGCTGGTTATCGGGCCTATCCAATTCCAGTTTTCCGAGCTTGCCAAGTTAAGCCTGATTCTTGTTTATGCCGGATTTTTCAGCGTACGGCATTTTGAAACCTCGCTTTTGCGCAACATCATTTATTCTTTTATTTATCTTTTGCCGAATTTGCTGCTGGTTTTAATTCAACCGGATTTGGGAACCGCGGTGATACTTTTCGGCATTTGGGCCGGCTTTGTTCTTTTGAGCGGTATTACCTGGCGTCAGTTTTTTGCCGGAGTTTTAATAATGGCGGTTATTGGAGTCGTTGCCTGGGCAAGTTTTTTAAAATCTTACCAGAAAGAAAGAATCATCAGTTTTTTATTTCCCGATATTGACCCTCTTGGCGTCAGCTATAACGTTATTCAGGCTAAAACAGCCATTGGTTCAGCCGGATTTTTCGGAAAAGGTTTTGGCCAGGGCACCCAGGTTCAGCTCGGTTTTTTGCCGGAAGCCCAGGCTGATTTTATTTTTGCGGCTTTTACCGAAGAATGGGGGCTGGCTGGCGGAGTTTTGGCAATCGCGGCTTTTTGGCTTATTTTATACAGGATTGTAAGGATTGGTTTGTATACAGGCGGGAATTATGCAAAGTTTATGGCTTTAGGAACGCTTTTAGTTCTTTTATTGCATTTTGTTTTTAATCTTGGTTCAAATCTGGGGCTGTTGCCGGTTGTCGGAGTAACTTTCCCGTTTTTCAGTTATGGCGGTTCCAGCCTCTTGACACTTTTTATACTCATTGGTATCATTCAAAGTATTAATAAGCAGTCCTCATTTTAACCTTATGAGGTATTTTATTTTTGCAGCTTTGCTGTGCGGAGTAGTCTTTTGTTCAATTTTTGCTTCTTACATTTTTTACAGTTTAGAAGCGGCTGCAATTTTGCCGGAATTTAAAGAGGTTAAAATTTCGCGAGGCGACGGACTAAAAGAAATCAGTTCTTTGCTTTTTGAAAAAGGCGCGATAAGATCGGCCGCAATTTTTCGGCTTTACGCTTTTTTAAGCGGAGCCGCGCATGTTTTGAAGCCGGGTTTTTATAAAATCAGCGCGGCCTCAACAACGCCGGAGATTATTTTTTCTTTGGTCAGCGGCCCTGAAAAAGAAATCGCGGTTGTTATTCCCGAAGGTTCCACCGTAAAAGAAATAGAACGAACGCTTTTTGAAAAAGGGATTATTCAAAAAGGGGCGTTTACGGAATTTAACAATGCTGATTTTCTGGCCAGCTATCCTTTCAAATCGAAAACCCTTGAAGGTTTTTTGTTTCCGGATACTTACCGTTTTGAAATAGATTCCGGCTCGCAGGCGGTTCTTAAAAAGTTTTTGGATAATTTTGAAACCCGGGCTTGGCCTTTGCTGGAAAAAGACAAGACTTGGTTTGATAAGCTGGTCATCGCGTCAATCCTTGAAAAGGAAGTCGCTGATTTTGAGGACCGCCGGATTGTGGCCGGTATTATCAATAAAAGGATTAAAAATAATTTTCCGATTCAGATTGACGCGACTATTGTTTATTTCAAATGCAACGGCGATTTTACCGGTTGCCAAGACCGCCGGCTTGCAAAATCAGATTTTGCAATGAAGAATTCTTTTAATACTTATAAACGTTTGGGTCTGCCGGAAACTCCGATAGGCAATCCCGGAGAATCGGCCATCAAAGCCGCTATTTCCCAGAAATTGTCGCCTTATTTATATTATTTATCAGACCCCAAGACTAAAAAAACGGTCTTTTCCATCACTTTTGACGAGCATAACGATAACCGGTTTAAATATTTAAATTTATAAAAATGCCAAAAGAAGTTAAAATATTTTCCTCTCATCCCGGCCCTATGACTCTCCAGCCGGATTTAACCGAAATCCAGCTCCGTTCCCATGAGTGGTTTTTCAAATCCGGCATCAAAGAACTTTTTGAAGAAATTTCCCCAATCCGCGATTATACCGGAAAAGAGTTTGAGCTTTATTTTGACGATTATTATTTTGACGAACCGAAAAACGATGAATTTCAGTCCCGTTATAAAGACCTTACATATGAAGCGCCTTTGCGCGCGAAACTTCGTTTAATCAACAAAGCGACTAAAGCCGTCAAAGAGCAGGAGGTTTACTTCGGCGATTTTCCTTTGATGACGCCAAGGGGCACTTTCATTATTAACGGCGTTGAAAGGGTGGTGGTTTCCCAGCTTATCCGTTCTCCGGGCGTTTATTTTACGGCTGATGTTTTTAAAGGACGCAAGCTTTTCGGCGCCAAAGTTATACCAAACCGCGGAGCGTGGCTGGAATTTGAAACCGAAGCCGACGGTTTTATCGGCGTTAAAATTGACCGCAAGCGAAAAGCTCCGGTAACTGATTTGTTAAGGATTTTCGGGCTTAAAAACAACGAGCAAATCCTTAAAATTTTTCATGGCCTTGGCAAAGAAGGGATTAAATATATAGAAGCCACTTTGAAAAAAGACGCGGCTGAAGACGACGACCATTCTTTTATAGAAATATATAAGCGGCTCCGTCCGGGCGATTTGGCGACGGTTGACAATGCCCGTTCTTTGATTGAGCCGATGTTTACCCGTTTTGACAGGTATGATTTAAGTCCGGTCGGCCGTTTTAAGGTAAATCAGCGCCTTGAATTGCCGTCTCAAAAAAACAGCCGTTTGCTTGGTTTGGAAGATTTAGTCGGGATTGTAAAAGAAATTGTCAGGCTTAATCTTAATTTGGCCGCCGAACCTGATGATATTGACCATCTTGGCAATCGCAGGGTCAGGCCTGTCGGAGAATTGGTGCAGAATCGTTTGCGCGTCGGTTTGGCTCGTTTGCGCCGCGTTGTCCAGGACAGGATGTCCACTTTTGAAAAAATAAATCTTCAGCCCATACAGCTTATCAACCCTAAAATTCTTATGGCGGTAGTCAGGGAATTTTTTGCTTCCTCCCAGCTTTCCCAGTTTATGGACCAGATTAATCCTCTTTCCGAGCTTGAACACAAGCGCCGGGTTTCCGCTATGGGTCCAGGCGGTCTGACAAGGGAACGGGCCGGTTTTGAGGTTCGCGATGTTCATCGCTCTCATTACGGCCGTATTTGTCCGATTGAAACCCCTGAAGGTTCCAATATCGGTTTAGTCAGTCATTTGGCTAACTTTGCCAGGCTTAATGAGTTCGGATTTTTGGAAACGCCTTACGCGAAAGTGAAAAACGGAGTTATCACCAAAGAAATCGTCTGGCTTAACGCTTTGGACGAAGAAAAACAAAATATAGCTCATGCCGGCGTTAAGTTTGACGGCCGAGGCCGCATTATTGACGATATCGTTGAAGCCCGCATCAAGGGCGAGCCCGGCACTTGTTCGCGCGAAGAAATAAATTTTATTGACGTAGCTCCTTATCAGCTGATAAGCGTGGCGGCCGCTTTAATTCCTTTTTTGGAACATGACGACGCCACTCGCGCTTTAATGGGTTCCAATATGCAGCGTCAGGCTGTTGCTTTGATAAGGCCGCAAGCTCCGCTTGTCGGCACCGGCATGGAAACAAAAGCCGCTTTTGATTCCGGCCAGCTGGTTATTTCCGATATTGACGGAGAGGTGGTTGAAACCGATGCCAACCATATAACTGTTAAAAACAAGTCGGGCGAAAAAAAGAACTATCTTTTGAATAAATTTAAACGTTCCAACCAAGCAACCTGCATTTCCCAGCAGTCTTTGGTTGAGATCGGAAAAAAAGTTAAAAAAGGAGAGATTTTGGCTGACGGCCCTTCAATTGAAAACGGAGTTTTGGCGCTTGGCCAGAATCTTTTGGTGGCGTTCTTATCTTGGGAGGGGGCTAATTTTGAAGACGCGATAATTCTTTCGGAAAAAGTGGCGCGCGACGACCGTTTTACCTCAATTCACATTGAAGATTTTTATTGCGATGTCAGCGAAACTAAGCTTGGTCCGGAAACCACCACTCATGACATTCCTAATGTTTCGGAAGAAAAACTTCGTAATCTTGACGAGGATGGCATTATCAGAATAGGCGCCGAGGTTCAGCCTGGCGATATTTTAGTCGGCAAAATTTCGCCAAAAGGCGAGTCCGAGCTTACTTCCGAAGAGCGTCTTTTGCGGGCGATTTTCGGTGAAAAAGCGCGCGAGGTCAAAGACAGCTCTTTGGTTTTGCCTCACGGAAAGCGTGGCCGTGTTGTAGGCATAAAAATTTTTGACCGCGACCGCGGGGACAAGCTAGATCCGGGCATTATCAAAAGAATCCAGATTGAAGTGGCTCAACTCCGCAATATAAGAGCCGGCGACAAGCTGGCGGGCCGCCACGGGAACAAGGGGGTTATTTCGCAAGTCCGTCCGGTTGAAGACATGCCGTATCTCGCTGATGGCCGGCCGGTTGACATTATTTTGAATCCGCTGGGCGTGGCTTCCAGAATGAACCTTGGCCAGATACTTGAAACTCATTTGGGCTGGGCCGCTCATCATTTGGGATACCGCGCGGTTACTCCGGCTTTGGCGAGCGCTACGGAAGAACAGATAAAACAAGAGCTTAAAAACGCCGGCTTAAACGAAGACGGCAAGGTTTTGCTTTACGACGGTCAGACTGGAAAAGCTTTTGACCGGTCCGTAACAGTCGGTTACATATATATGATGAAACTTAACCATCTTGTTGAAGATAAGGTTCATATGCGTTCTACGGGCCCGTATTCTTTAATTACCCAGCAGCCTCTAGGGGGCAAGGCCCAGCTTGGCGGCCAGCGCCTTGGAGAAATGGAAGTTTGGGCTTTGGAAGGATACGGTTCAGCGCACACTTTGCAGGAAATGCTTACGATAAAATCTGATGACGTGCTTGGCCGTTCATCGGCTTTTGAATCAATTATTAGGGGGGAAAAAATTAAAAAACCCAATATCCCCGCTTCGTTCAATGTTTTAGTCAGCGAATTGAAAGCTTTGGGATTAAATGTTGAATTGAATGATTCTGAAAATTTGACCCAAGAATCCAATTAAGATTTTTTTAAAACATATGGATAACCTTAATTTTAAATCAATCAAATTAAAAATCGCTTCTCCGAACGATATTCTTTCGTGGTCCCGCGGCGAGGTGATTAAACCGGAAACAATTAATTACCGGACCCAGCGTCCGGAAAAAGACGGTTTGTTTTCCGAAAGGATTTTTGGCCCCACCAAGGATTGGGAATGTTATTGCGGCAAATATAAAAAAATCCGCTATAAGGGGATTACCTGCGATAAGTGCGGCGTTGAGGTTACCCGTTCCATTGTCAGGCGGGAACGGATGGGTCATATCAGTTTGGCCGCGCCGGTTACTCATATCTGGTTTTTAAAAAGCGTTATTTCAAGGGTCAGTTTGGCTCTTGATATTCCTTTGCCGAAAATAGAGAAAGTCGCTTATTACATAGCTTATATAGTTACCGTTGTTAATGAGGAAAATAAGAAAAAAGCTCTGGCCGCTTTGGCTCAAGAGCTTAAAGCGCGGCAAAAAGACATTAAAGCTTTGCGGAAGGAAGAAAAAGAAAAGCAGAAAGAAAAATCCGGCAAAAAAATAAAAGTTAAAAAGCTGTCAAAAAAAGACAAGGAAAACGACGATTTATTCACTGGCTGGGAGAGAGCCAAAGCCGAGCTTGAATCTTTGACTGTCGGTTCGGTTTTAAGCGAAGCCGAATATCATCATATTTCCCGTAGGTTTGGGGATGTTTTTGAAGCCGATACCGGAGCCGGAGCTTTGCGCCGGATTATGGAAAACATGGATTTGAAAAAAGTTGTTAAAGAAATTGAAGCCGAACTTCCGAATGTTAAAGACGCCGGACGGGAACGGAGGCTCTTAAAACGGCTTAAGTTCTTTAAGTCAATGATAAGTTCCGGCATCAGGCCCGAGTGGATGATTTGGACTGTTTTGCCGGTTTTGCCGCCTGATTTAAGGCCAATGGTGGCTTTGGACGGCGGTCGTTACGCGACTTCGGATTTAAACGACCTTTACCGCCGCGTTATTAACCGCAATAACCGGTTGAAAAAATTAATTGAGCTGAAAGCGCCTGAAATAATAGTTACCAATGAAAAAAGAATGCTTCAGGAAGCGGTTGACGCTTTAGTTGATAATACTTCAAAATCCGGCACTCAACAGCTTTCAACCCAGCGCCGGCCGCTCCGTTCTTTGGCCGACATGCTTAAAGGCAAGCAGGGCCGTTTCCGTCAGAACCTTTTAGGCAAAAGAGTTGATTATTCCGGGCGTTCGGTTATCGTTGTCGGTCCGGAGCTGAAGCTTAACGAATGCGGTTTGCCTAAAAAAATGGCCTTGGAGCTTTTTCGGCCGTTTGTCATCAATAAGCTTATAGAGCGCGGTTTGGCGTACAATATTAAAAACGCCAATCGGCTGATTGACCAGGCTTCTTCCGAAGTTTGGGCGGTTCTTGAGGAAGTTATTAAAGACCGTTATGTTCTGCTTAACCGCGCTCCGACCTTGCACCGTCTTGGTATTCAGGCGTTTAAGCCGGTGCTTATTGAAGATTTGGCAATTCGGATTCCGCCTATGGTTTGCGCGGCTTTTAACGCTGACTTTGATGGCGACCAGATGGCGGTTCATTTGCCTCTTACGGAAGAGGCGCAGTTTGAAGCCGGAACTGTCATGGTTTCAAGCGGTAATCTTTTGAAGCCGGCGAATGGCGAACCAATCATAATTCCAACACAGGATATAGTTCTTGGAATTTATTATTTGACCAAGCTTGGACATCAGGAAAAGGTAATAAGAGTTCTTGGCGGCATTGACGAAGCGCGGTTCGCGTATGAGTCCGACTTTATAAAAATTAACACTCCCATTAAAGTTCCAGATCCGAAATCAAAGGCAAAAGAAATTATCACTACTTCTTACGGACGTTTAATTTTTAACCAGGCTCTTTTAGATGACTTTGAGTTTTTTAATGACTGTTTTACCAAGAAAAAACTTTCACAGCTTATCGCGATGATTATTGATAAATACGGCTTTAAGTCCGCTGTTGACCATCTTGACCGGATACGGGCGCTTGGCTTTAAATACGCCACCCACTCCGGTTTTACCTGGAGTATGTCCGACCTTGTTATTCCTTCGGAGAAAAAAGGAATTTTTGAACGCGCCGAAAAAGAAGAAGCGATGATAAAAGAGCAATATCTTAATGGCTTGCTTACCAATAGCGAGAGGCGGGCGAAAGTTATCGGCATTTGGAGCCGGGTGCGTTCGGAAATAGAAAAAATCGTTCCCAAATCCCTTGACCCGAACGGTTCTGTTTATTCAATCATTGATTCCGGAGCCAGAGGTTCCTGGTCTCAGCCGATTCAGATGACCGGAATGAAAGGCTTGGTGCAGGACCCTAAAGGCGAAACCATAGAATTGCCTGTTAAAGCCTCTTTAAAAGAAGGAGTAACCGTTTTGGAATACTTCATTTCCACTCACGGCGCGAGAAAAGGTTCAACCGATACCGCTCTTAAAACCGCTTCCGCCGGATACTTGACAAGAAGGCTGGTTGACGTTTCCCAAGATGTAATTCTTCGCGAAAAAGATTGTAAAACCCGCGAAGGAGTGGAAATCTTGAGAAAAGACGGCGAAATTTACGGTTATAATTTCGGCCAGCGCATTTTTTCCCGCTTTCCTCTTGATGACATTAAAGCCGGCAATAAAATTTTGGCCAGAGCCGGAGAAATAATTGACAGAAAATCCGCCGCGGCTATTAATGACTCAAAATTGGAATCAATAAAAATCCGTTCGCCGCTTACCTGCAAAACTTTATACGGGGTGTGTTCGGTTTGTTACGGCTACGACCTCGGTTATAACCAGCCCATAAAAATCGGCGAAGCGGTCGGTATTATAGCGGCCCAGTCAATCGGCGAGCCCGGCACCCAGCTTACAATGAGAACTTTCCACCAAGGCGGCGTTGCCGGACTTGATATTACCCACGGCTTGCCGAGGGTTGAGGAAATTTTTGAAGTTCGGCCCCCGAAAGGCAAGGCGGTTTTAAGCGAGATTGACGGCGTGGTTGAAGAAATTTCCGATAAAACTTTATTTATGGTTGTGAAAATAAAACCTTTCAGTTCCAAGGCTAAAAAAGAGAAAGCCGTTGAATATTCCATTCCCAAATCTTTGAATATTATTGTAAAAACCGGAGAAAAAACGCTGAAAGGCGCGGCTCTTTGTGAAGGCCATATTGACCTTAAAGAATTAATGCATTTCAGGGGAGTGCGGGAAACTGAACGTTATATTATAAACGAAATCCAGAAAATTTATGTTCCTGAAGGCGCGACTATAAACGATAAGCATATTGAAGTTATTGTCCGCCAGATGTTTTCCAAAATCGTTATTAAAGAATCCGGAGACACCAATTTTGTCATTGGCGAGGTGGTTGATAAATCTTTGTTTCTTGAGGCTAACCGTGAAATGAAAAAACTTAAAAAACTGCCGGCCCGCGCCCAACAAATGCTGCTTGGCGTAACCAGGGCGTCGCTTGCGGCGGAATCATTGCTTTCCGCGGCTTCATTCCAGGAAACTTCGCGGGTTTTGGTGGCGGCGGCCAGTGAGGGGAAAGTTGATAAATTAAGAGGCCTTAAAGAAAACGTTATTATCGGCCGTTTGATTCCGGTCGGCAAAAATATTTTCAAGAAAGACGGCGGTGAAGCTATTAAAGAAGATATTCACGAAGAGGCGGAGTCTGGAATCGTATCAGAGCAGAAAGTTGAGTGATGGTTTGGCAAATTTGACCAAAGATAAACTTTTTGCTACATTAGAAAAGACTTATTTTATTTATATGATTGAAAATATCAATGATTCGGAAGTCGGAACTTTGCATGAAGAAGTATCCGATGACAAAAAAGAATACGAAATTGCTTTTATTTTAAAGACTGAAGACCCGTATGTTGTTAAACAAGCGTTAAATAACCGCGGTTTTTCCATTTTTAACGAATCGCCAATTAATAAACTGCGGCTCGCTTACCCGATTAAAAAAGAATTGCAGGCTTATTGGGGTTATTGCGGTTTTAGCGCTGTTCCGGCCGGAATAAAAGAATTATCGGATGATTTAAAGCTCCAGTCCGCTGTCCTCCGTTTTTTAATTATTTCTTTGCCTAAAAAAACCGGACAGAAAACAGAATCGCGAACTTTAAGGAGATTTTCTCCGGTTAAGCAGTATGAAAAAGTTGAAAAGCCGGTTTATGAAAAAAACAAAATTTTAAGCAACGAAGCTTTAGAGAAAAAATTGGAAGAAATTTTGCAATAATAATGTATAGTTTACTAAAATTCCTAAATTCTAAATCCTATATTCTAAATTCTCGTTAATAATTATGAATCTAAACAAAGTATTTATTGTAGGCAGAGTTACCGCCGATGTTCAGCTGCGAACTACGCCGACAGGAGCGCAAGTGTCTTCTTTTAGTATCGCGACTAACAGGGTTTGGACTGATAAAGCCGGCAGTAAACAGGAGGAGGTTGAATTTCATAATGTTGTTGTGTGGGGTAGGCAGGCGGAAATAGCTTCCCAGTTTCTGGTTAAAGGCAGTTTAGTGCTCGTTGAGGGCCGTTTGCGAACCAGAGCATGGCAGGATAAGCAGGGCCAAAACAGGAAAACAACGGAAATAATCTGTGAAAGGATGCAGCTGGGTCCAAGGCCGGGCGGTCAGGCCGCGCCGCAAACCGGTTCAGGTTTTAAAAATGAAAATTATTCGGCTCCGGCCCAGCCAGCCCATGAAGCGATTCCGGAAATTAATATAGATGAAGGGGAAATAAAAGCCGAAGACCTGCCGTTTTAATTTTTGAATTATGCAAAAACAGTGTTTTTTTTGTTCTCAAAACTTAAAAACCGTTGATTATAAAGAAATTGACCTTATAAGAAGGTTTGTTTCCAGTCAGGGTAAAATTATTGACCCGCGCCATACCGGTATTTGCGCCAGACATCAGCGTTTTCTGGCCACTGCCATTAAAAGGGCGCGGTTTCTGGGACTCTTGCCTTTTGTTCGATGACATTTGATTCGGCGATTTTCGGTTTTTTTCATGGTTTCGCCGGACAGGCGAAATTTTTTGATTGGCTGATAATTTTTTTAGCCGATTACCTTGCTTATCTTATGTTTTTCGCGGCGATTATTTATCTGGTTTTTATTAAAGACCGAATTAAACGATGCCGTTTCTTTTTATGCGCTTTGCTGGCAATTGTTTTAAGCCGAGGCATAATCACGGAATTAGTTCGTTTTTTTTATCATCGTTCTCGTCCTTTCATTGATTTATCCTTTACTCCTCTTATTCAAAAACTTGATTCCGGCGCTTTTCCTTCAGGGCATGCGGCTTTTTTCTTTGCTTTAGCCGGAGTTTTATTTTTTGAAAATAAGAATTTGGGCATTTTATTTTTCGTTTTATCTTTTTTGATGGGTATCGCAAGAGTGGCGGCTGGAGTGCATTGGCCTAGTGATATTTTAGCGGGTTTTTTAGTCGGCGTTTTAAGCGTTATTATCAGCCGGCGCATTGTTGGCAAAAATTAATTTATAACCCTTTCTTTTTTTCAGGCTTTCAGGTACTTTTATTATTAATTGCTATTTTAAAAATTTTTATAAAGGAGTGATGAATGAAACGGGAGAATTTGGGCAAGCTTGGTTTTGTTTTAGGTGGGGGCGGATTTAAAGGCGCTTGGATTGCCGGAATTTTAAAAGCATTTTTAGACTCGGCGTTTTTTCCTAACTATATCAGCGGAGGTTCTGTCGGCGCTTTGGTGGGAGCGAAAATGACGGAAATTATCGGTCGTTTGGAAGCCGGTGAACCGCAAAATATAATTCTTGAAATAGTTGATATTTGGTATAATTTAATAAAAATTCCCTCGGATATTTATGAGATTGATAAAGAAGAAGCTTTTATAAAGCCGTTCCGCAGACTGCGCAAGGAGCACAAACATAAGCTTAAAAAACTTTTCACCAGTCCGAAATCGCTGTTTATGATTTTATTTTTTGAGTTTATTAAAGCGCCTTCGCTTTATACCAACCGGAAAATCCAATTTTTAATTGATAACTTAAATATGGATAAAATCCGTTCCGCTTCCGTTGGTTTTGACATTATTACTTGTGATTTTGAAACCCGAGGGCCCAAAGCTTGGTCTAACCGGGCTTATGATAATGAAACTCTGAAAAAAGCCTTGCTGGCGTCAACCGCTTTGCCGGTTATTTTTTCTCCGATTGAAATTATGGGGGCAAAAAATAACGACGGCGCGAGAATACTGCCATTGCCGGTGGTTTACGCTCATAGGAATAAATGCGATACGATTGTAGCGATTCGGACTGACCCGAAAAATCATCAGCCGCGTAAAGATAATCCCGACGGCTGGCTTGCTGATTTAAATACGGCTGATGATATTCAGTCTTCGGATACAGCCGACGGCCAGGTTCGCAGAACAAAACGAGTTAATCGGGATATTGATATTTATAGAAATCTTAAATCGGAAATCCTTGAATTTATTCCCCAGCCGGCAAAAGAAGCGGCGGCGGAAATCTTTAACAGCGCCTTATTCAGTTTTCAGGGCAAAAAGAGAAACGAACTTTATGTTCTTCAGCCGGAATGGCCGTTGCCTGTTACAACCGCTCTTTGTTATCCGGAGGGAATTAAAAGGTCAATTAGCTTGGGCCATCAAGGGGGAGCAAGATTTTTAGAAGAGATAGGATTTGAAAATTAAAAAAAAGAGTCCCGCCATCGCGAGGCTCTTTTAATTTATCGGCACCCAGCCTTTTCTAAAATCTTTGCCGCAGACTTCCTCGTAAGTTTTTCCTTTTGGAATAAAATCGCAAGTTTTAAAACCGCATTGTTTTTTGGTTGTTTGTTCGCATTCCTGTTGGGTTGGAAATGATTTTGACGGTTCAGGGATTTTTGGCGTTGATTCGTTTTTTACATTTAAATACCGTCCGATGAAAACTATTATTAAAACTGTTGCGATGCCCGCGATTATAAAAATATTTGTTTTTGAAAACATTTTAAATCTTATTATTTATTGCATTTCATCATTTTCTCAACTCTCATCCTTATTATGTTGACTTACATGCCATTCTTTTACGCATTTATCGTGAAAATCTAGAAACATTTGATTAAACCCTCCATTACTTAATTTTTCTTCCCAGAATAAATTACGGTTAGATTTTACGAATTTTTCATATGGCATTGTCCAGAAATCTTGTTCAAAAACATCCCAATATCTTTTAGAATTATTTCATAACTATTAATATCTCGCGGATTCACTTTTTTATGCACAATCTCGTCAATCATCGCAGGGACTTTTGAAACAAATTTTATAAGTCCACCGACAAATGTCGTCAAAACACGCAAGCGTTTTTTTCTTTCCTCAACGAAAGCAAAAGATAAATATTTACTGCGACCAAAATCCAAATTAAATATTCATTCATAGTTTTATTTTATCAAATTCTTTATTGAAACGTTCAGAGATTTGGCGATTTTTGCTATTGGTGCCCGAGGAGAGACTCGAACTCTCATGAGTTTCCTCACACGATTTTGAGTCGTGCGCGTCTGCCAGTTCCGCCACTCGGGCTAAATATTTACATTTGATTATGCCAAAAATTTATTATATTGTATAGGTAAGGGCTTGCTTCCCGCCTATGGCGGGATCAGCAAACCTTACCCTGTGAAATACTGCTTTTAGCAGTAGCCTCGCGGGCTATTTCACAGGGCAAGGCAGTGCCGCAAGGCGGCATTTCACAGGGTGTTCAATGTGATAGCCCGCCCAAGTTTTCGGCTCGCTTTCAGCATTAAACTATGTCAATAATATTAAAAGTCATTAATTCAACAACTTACCAAGATTAATCAAATAAAACCGCCGAAAATTTAGGCGGGACAACATTGGCATGAAAGAAGGGTTTTCTTTGGAAAAATCTCCTCCGGCTGAAAATATTACTCGGCCGGATGAACAAAAAGAAGAACAAAAAACCGAAATCGGCGCTGATAAAAATTGGCTGGAAAAAATGCAGGAAAAAATCAGCGATTATAAAAGAGCTATTGCTTTGACAGCGGCGCTCGGGTCTTTTGGCGCCGGCCTGGAAGCGGCGAAACCAAGCGAGGTTTATGCCGAACTTAATAAAGAAGAAGAAAAGATAGAGGCTGTTATTAAAAAAACCGAACTGAAAGAATTAAAAAAATTTACCAGCAAGGACGGCTATTTTGTTAAATATATTAACGGCGTTTCGGTTTTGGAAATAGATGGGAAGGAATACAATGTTAATTTAACTAATATTGAAGTTCAGGATGCCGGCGACCCGAATATTAAAGGAGATGAAAAATTTTATCAAGCCAAATTTACCAATTCTGATAAAAAAGAGATGATTGAAAGCGTAACCTTTTTTACAACGCCCGGCAAAGTTAATAATCCTTATGAAGGACAATTGGATTTATTGCTTGAAAAATTTAAAGAAATAAAAAACCAAAGTTTGGTTAAAGAACATTTTCGCTCTGATTTAAACGAAATTTTATCCCGCACCATTATTTTAAAAGCTTTGGGCGAGGCGGGGAAAAAATCTTCCGCTGAATATAAAGTTTATCAAGAGGCGTTAGGGCGCGCGGTAGAGGAAGCGAAACAAAAATACGGCGATGATTCGGTGCGCGAGGAGGCTTTTAAGGAAATAATGTCTCAAGCGAGCAGTTAATAAATAAAAAGATGAACGAAAAAGATTTAAAATTATTCGATTCAACCCCGATTTTCCATATTGAAGTTGAAAAAATAAAGCCGCACCCTTTTCAGCCGCGCCGCGATTTTAATCAGGAATCTTTGAAAGAATTATCGGAATCAATCCGCGAGTTTGGCATTCTTCAGCCGCTGGTGGTTTCCAAAATTGAGAAAGAAACGCCGACCGGCGCTGACGTGGAATATCAGCTGATTGCCGGCGAGCGCAGGCTGATGGCCGCCAAACTGATAGGCTGGGAAAGGGTGCCGGTTATTGTTCGCCAGGTTGATGAAAAAAAAGAAAGGCTGGAACTGGCTATTATTGAAAACGTTCAACGTTCGGATTTGAATCCTTTGGAAACCGCCAGGGCCTACGCTCGTTTGCAGGAAGAATTCCGTTTAACCCAGCGGGAAGTGGCGCAAAGAATCGGCAAAAGCCGCGAGACCGTTGCCAACACTTTACGGCTATTGGACTTACCGGCTTTTATTCAGGAGGCTTTAAGCCAGAATAAAATAAGCGAAAGCCACGCCCGCGCTCTTTTGGCGGTTGCCGACGCCGCTCAACAAACAAACCTTTTTAACGAATTGGTTAAAAGCAATTTAAGCGTGCGCGAGCTTAGGAGAAAAATAGCCGACGCGGCCGGAGTTCAGCCGGCAGGGGATGTTGATTCGGAAATTGACCGGATAAAAGCCGACCCGGAAAGCGAGCTTTTAAGCGTCCGGCTTGAAGAAGCGCTTGGGACAAGGGTTAAAGTCCGTAAAATCGGCGAACGTGGAAAAATTATGATAAAATTTTATTCCCGCGAAGAATTGGAAAATATTTTAAGCAAGATTATTCGCTCCAGCGATAACCCACTTCGCGAACCCCTTTGATTTTTTTTATCTTTAACAGCAGTTTCTCGGCTTTTTGCTGATTTTTTAAATCGCAGAGTATTTTTAACAGATGAAACGGGCTTGCCGGCGCTATGGCTTTAGTGCTGACGCTCGCGATATTAACCTTTGAGGTCGATACCGCGGCTGTAATATCTTTGAGCAGTCCGACGCGGTCTTCGGCTGTTATTTTAAATTCAATATTTTTATTCTTTTCTATTTTTGTCATAAAAGCGGCGCGGCGTTTACTTTTTAATGCGGTTTTAATGCGGTTTTTGGCGGCTGATGTTTTGACCGATTCCAGCCAGGATTCGGAAGGTTTTTTGCCTTTTTGGATGATTATTTCCACTATGTCTCCCGAGTGTAATTCCGTACCAAGCGAAGCAATGCGGCCGTTTATTTTGGCGCCGCTGGCTTGGTCGCCGATTTCGCTGTGAATTTGGTAAGCGAAGTCAATGGGCGTGGCGCCGACCGGCAGGTCTATGACTTCGCCTTTCGGGGTTATGGCGAAAATCCTGTCTTTTAAAAAATCTATTTTAAGGGAACGGATAAAATCGTCGGGATTGGTGAATTCTTTCTGCCATTGCCGTAATTGCTGGACCCACTGGAGTTCTTTGGTTTTGGCGATTGCCGCTTCCCGCTCAAGATATTTTTTAGTGCCTTTAATTTGCTCGTAAGCCCAGTGCGCCGCGATGCCGTGCTCCGATTCTTCGTTCATTTCTTGGGTTCTAATTTGAACTTCGGTGATTTTATTGTCAATAAAAAATACCGTTGTGTGCAGACTGCGGTAGCCGTTGGGTTTGGGCAGGGAAATATAATCTTTGATTCTTCCGGGAAGCGGCGGCCAGATTTTATGGATTACACCCAAAGCCGCGTAGCAGTCAGCCACGGTTTTTACGACTATTCTAAGAGCCACCAAGTCGTAAATTTTTTCAATGTCCATGTCATAGCGTTGGAGTTTTTTATAAAGGCTGGCGTAACGTTTGGCCCGGTAGTCAACGAAAAGCGGTTCAATATTGTTTTCTTTCAGCGCTTTTTGGACTATCGGAATGGCTTTTTTGAGGTATATTTCCCTTTCTTCATAACGTTCTTTCATGCTGTTTATAAGCCAGCGGTGCTCCTGCGGATAAATATACGGAAAAGCGAGGTCCTCCAGCTCGCCGGTGATTTTTTGCATTCCGAGCCGGTAAGCGAGAGGCGCGTAAATTTCCATTGTTTCCAGAGCGATTCTTTTTTGTTTTTGCGGCGGCAAAGCGCCGAGGGTTTTCATATTATGGAGCCGGTCCGCGAGTTTTATGATAATGACACTGATGTCCTGACTTAAAGCCAGTATCATTTTTCTGATATTTTCCACCTGCGCTTCAACGCCGCGGTATTTAATAGTGCCAAGTTTTGTCACGCCGTCAACCAAAAACCTTATTTCTTCGCCAAATTCTTTTTCTATGTCTTCAAGCGTGTAAGATGTGTCTTCGGCGACGTCATGCAGTAAAGCGGCGGCTACAGCGGTTTCATTAAGCCCCCATTCGGCGACATATTCAGCCGCGGCCAAAGAATGGTTAAAATACGGCTCGCCATTTTTCCGTTTTTGATTCTGGTGGGCTTTTTGGGCGAATTTATAAGCCCGCGCCGCAGGGCCGTTTTTGTCTTTGGCGATAAGTTCTTTTACTTTTTTTGCGTCCATAAAATAAAAACTTGTTCAATTATTGAACAAGTTTAGCCTATTCTTTTTTAAGTTATTTTTCAACTGGCGCGTTTTCTTTCTTTTCTTCCATTTTCCAGGCGGCAAAATCGCAATCGGGATATTTTGAACAGCCGTAGAAGAATCTGCCTTTCTTGGTTCTTTTTTTAACTATTTCTCCTTTGCCGCATTTTTGGCAGGCGCCGAAAGATTTTCCCTGATTTAAAGATTTAGTGTTTTTGCATTCGGGGAAACCGGAGCAGGCTATGAATTTTCCGAACCGGCCGTTTCTGACAATCATATCCTTGCCGCACTTTTCGCATTTTTGGTCGGTTGTTTCAATCTTGGGCTTTTCTTTTTCAACCGATAAGTATTTTTCTTCAAGGTTTTTTGAAAACGGTTCGTAAAATTCTTTTATAACCAAAGGCCATTCTTTTTTGCCTTCGGCGATTTCATCAAGCTCGTTTTCCATTTTAACGGTGAATTGGATGTCAACTATTGCCGGAAAATGCTCGGTAAGCATTTTATTGACCGTTTCCCCCATTTCAGTGGGCTGGAATCTTCGCTGTTCGTTTTTGGCGACATAATACCTGTCTTGGATAACGGAGATTGTAGGCGCGTAAGTTGAAGGCCGGCCGATGCCGTATTCTTCCAGGGTTTTTATAAGACTGGCTTCGTTGTATCGCGCCGGCGGCTCGGTAAAATGCTGTTCTGGAATTATTTTTATTGGTTTTACTGTTTCTCCGGTTTGCAGGTCGGGCAGTTCTTTAATCTGGAATTTTTGCGGCCAGATTTTAAGATAGCCGTCAAATTGCAGGATTGTTCCGGTTGCCCTTAAAAGATGTTTTCCGGCTTCAATATCCGCAGCCGCGGCGCTGAAAACAGCCTGTGGCAACTGGGAAGCGACAAACCTGCGCCAAATAAGGTCGTAAATTTTTTTATCGGCAGATTCCATTTTTATATCATCGCTTTTTTTGAAAACATCGGTCGGCCGGATGGCTTCATGCGCTTCCTGGGCGAGTTTTGATTTAGTTTTAAAAACACGCGGACTGGAGCCGGCGTAATCGCCGCCGAGATTTTGGTTTATCCATTTTTTCGCTTCAACAAGAGATTCCCGCGAAAGATTAAACGAGTCCGTTCTCATATAAGTAATCAGTCCGTTTTCGTAAAGCCGTTGAGCCAGAAACATTGTTTTTTTGCTTGAATAGCCGAGTTTTTTTACCGCTTCCTGCTGGAGAGTGCTGGTGGTAAAAGGCGGCAAGGGGTTCTTTCTCGCTTCTTTTTTTTCGGCTTTTAAAACTTTAAACTCCGATTTTTTTAAATCATCAACTATGCTGTCGGCCTCTTCTTTATTTTTAATTCCGGGCTTGGGAACGGGCTGGCTATTTATTTTTACAAGATGCGCTTCAAAATTTTTCGGCTCGGCGGAATCGGCGGAGTTTTTTTCAAGCAAAGCCGTAACGGTCCAGTATTCCTCCGGCTTGAAATTGCGTATTTCTTTCTCCCTTTCAACTATAAGACGGAGAGCCACAGATTGCACTCTTCCGGCTGAAAGACCGCGGCTGATTTTCTGCCATAAAAACGGCGACAATTTATAGCCGACTAACCTGTCCATAACGCGCCGCGCCTGCTGGGCGTTCACCAAATCAAAATTAATAGGTCTCGGGTTTTTTAACGCGTTTTCAATGGCTGTTTCGGTGATTTCATGGAAAACTATTCTTTTGGTTGTTTTATCTTCGCCGAGAATTTTTGAAATGTGCCAGGCAATGGCTTCGCCTTCGCGGTCTTCATCGGTGGCGAGAATGACTTCCGCGGACTTGCCGGCTTCCTTTTTAAGGTTGGTGGCGTTTTTTTGGGCTTTCTTGGGAATAATATATTGCGGCTCAAAGTTTTTTTCAATATCAATGCCAAGCTTGCTTTTCGGCAAATCCCTTACATGGCCGTAAGAAGATTCCACTTTAAATTCTTTTCCCAGAAATCTGGAAATTGTTTTTGCCTTGGTCGGGCTTTCAACGATAATAAGGGAAGTATTTTTCATTTTATTGAGTAGCCCCGAGCCGTTTCTTTAATTAATGATTTCATCGTTAGGAATGTTATTGCTTGATTAACGGTTTGAATTTTTAATTTAGTTAATTCCGCAATCTTGTCAATATTTAAAGTTTTGGGGTTATTTTTAATAATATCAAAAATGACTTTTTCTTCACCGGTTAATTGCTTGTTTGTGGTTTGGACGCTTTGGCTGTTGTTTGGGCTCGCGTTTTTTGAAAGTTTATCCGGCATTAATCCCAAGTCTTCAATTATGTCTTTGGCGGAAGCAATTAGGCGGGCGCCGTCGCGGATTAAAAGATGGGAACCGGCGTAATTAAAGCTGTTTGCCGGTCCGGGCACTACAAATACTTCCCGCCCTTGTTCCAGGGCGAGTCTGGCTGTAACCAGAGAACCGGAACGAAGCGGCGCTTCCACGACAACCGTGGCAATGCTTAAGCCGCTTATTATCCGATTTCTTTGAAGGAAATTCGCGGGATATGCCGGTTCTTCCGGCGGATATTCGGAAATAATCGCGCCGTCAAACTCAATAATTTTTTTCGCCAAATTTTGATTTTGACTGGGATAAATGTTATTTAAGCCGTTGCCAAGCGTTGCTATTGTTTTGGCTCCGGCTAGTACCGCGCCTTCATGAGCCGCGGTGTCAATGCCCATCGCTAATCCGCTGACTATAATCGCGCCGGCTTCGGAAAGTTCTTTGGCGATTTTTTTGGCGATTAAGCGGCCGTTATCGGTTGCTTTGCGCGTTCCGACAATAGCGATTTTCGGCGCGTTTTCATCCGGTAGGCTTCCTAATATATATAGCGTTTCTGGCGGGCCGCTTATTTCTTTTAAAAGCCGCGGGTAGTTTTTGTCGTTTATGCTAATTTTTTCCATTTCTTTTGATTGAATGGAATCGTAAATCATTCATTGTTAATTGACAAGATGGGCTCGTCTTCATAATATATAGGCAGATTTTTGAATTTTTAATTGATTTATCAAGGAGGAAGAAGTGAAAAGAATCAAGGAAAATTTAGCTTTGGAATTTGCGGCTGTTACAGATGCGGCTGCCATAGAGTCGGCAAAGTGGATTGGTAAAGGAGACGGTAAAGCCGCGGACAAGGCGGCGGTTGATGCTATGAGAGATAGGTTTAATCGCATTGATTTTAGAGGCGAGATTGTTATCGGAGAAGGCGCCAAAGACGAAGCGCCGGAACTTTATAACGGCGAAAAAGTAGGAAAAGGAAAGGCCGTTTGTTTTGATATTGCGGTTGACCCGCTTGAATGCACCAACAGCGTTGCTTTTGGCAGACCGAACGCGATGAGCGTTATTGCTGTTGGCCCACGGCGCTCTCTTTACCGTGCCGCTGATTCTTATATGGAAAAAATAGCTGTTGGCCCGGACGCCGCTCATGTGATTGATTTAGACGTTTCTGTGAAAGAAAATATCGGCAATATCGCGAAGGCGCTTAAAAAAGAAATTTCGGAAATTACGGTGGCGGTCTTGGATAGGCCGAGGCATAACAATCTTATAGAAGAAATAAGAAAAACCGACGCCAGGATTCAGCTTTTTACCGATGGCGATGTTGCTATGGCTATAGCCACTTGTTTGGCCGAATCGCCTGTTGATGTTTTGATGGGTGTTGGCGGAAGCACGGAAGCGGTTCTTGCGGCCGCGGCTCTTAAATGCTTTGGCGGCGAATTGCTTTGTCGCTGGAAGCCCAAAGAAGACCATATTCCACGACTCCACGCTGTCGGTATAACTGATTTTGACAAAATATTCAAAGTTGAAGATTTAGCCAAAGGAGATGGAATTTCTTTTACAGCCACCGGAGTAATAAGCGGGCCTTTGCTTGAAGGGGTGGTTTTTAAACAGAATGTTATAATCACGCATTCTATGGTTATAACTTCCAGTCCGAAGAAAGTGATTTTTATAAAAACTTACCATTATATTTAGGAAGGAGGTAAAAAGTGCGCAGTAAAAAACTTTTTGTTTTGCCGTTTGACCACAGGGGTTCTTTTATAAAAATGTTCGGCTATTCGGAATCGGAATTGGCTCCGGAAATAACTGCTAGGTTGGCAGGTTATAAACACATAATATATGAAGGTTTTCTTCATGCGGTGAATAATCTTGGCGTTCCTAAGGGTTCAGGCGCGATTTTGGTTGATGAGCAATTCGGGACGAAAATTCAGCATGAAGCTCGCGCCGCCGGCATTGCAAGACTTTTGACAGTTGAAAAATCAGGCCAAGACGAATTTGATTTTGAATACGGAGCATATTTCAAGGAGCATATAAATAAATTCCAGCCGGATTATGTGAAGGTGCTGGTAAGGTATAATCCTTGCAGTGAACAGGAATTTAAAAACAGAAGGCAGATTGCCAGGCTGAAATTGCTGAATAATTTTTGCAATAAAAACGGCTACAGGTTTTTATTTGAACTTTTGGCAGAGCCTAATCTTAAACAATCCGAAGACCCCAATTTTACTAAAGAATATTTTGAAAAGACTTTGCGGGGAGAAATAATGCTGAATAGTATTAAAGAGCTTCATAAATTAGGCGTTGAGCCGGATATTTGGAAGTTGGAAGGATTAAGCAATTCTTTTCAGATGAACAAGGTTGTTGAGGAAACAAGGACAGCGGGACGCGACAATGTCGGAGTAGTTGTTCTTGGCCGGGGCGAAAGCGAAGAAAAAGTGCGGGAATGGCTTACGGTGGCGTCAAAAATTAAAGGTGTTGTGGGTTTAGCTGTCGGTAGAACTGTTTTTAAAAAACCTTTGCTGGCTTACCATAAAGGCGAGATTGGCCGAACTATGGCCGCTAATGCAATCGCTGAAAATTACAAAGGTTTTGTTGATATATTTACGGGC
>ERZ1292645.233-Hain-H14-02um-R2-233-length-22746-cov-7_pt1 | contig 22746 bp, 21 predicted proteins | sample MGYA00564401_ERZ1292645 | MGnify/ENA primary metagenome ERZ1292645 (study PRJEB36523, sample SAMEA6512644) | groundwater metagenome | collected 2019-01-09 | study: AquaDiva: Metagenomics assemblies of 32 groundwater samples | reverse complement strand
GGTCAGGCTGTAAGAGAGCGGCTGGAACATGAGTTTTCGTTTGAGAGGTTTAGGGGGGAGCGTATCAAGCCGCATAAAATGTAACTATGGAAGGTATCGTCGAGACATTTTAAAATGTAACCCTGACTTCAACAGATAAGGAGGGTTATAAAATGAGCAAACAATCGAAATTGGACTATCTCAAAAATATTTACCAACGGTATCAGAAGGCAACAAAAGAGGTCAAAAAGGTGATTCTCGACGAGTTCTGTCACGTTTGTCGCTACAACAGAAAATATGCCATTCGGAAACTTGGCGGGCCGTTTCCCGAACACAAACCAACCCCGACCCAGCGGAAACGGCCTTTCCAGTATGGAACGCCCGTCTTGGTCGTTCTCCAAGCGGTCTGGGAGGCCGCGGGGTATCCCTGGTCGGTTCGATTGAAAGCCCTTCTGTCAGATTGGATGCCATCTATCCAAAAGCGCTTTCATCTGACGCCCGAGATCAAAAAGCAACTGCTTTCCATCAGTGCCCGACAAATTGATCGCCGTCTTCAATCCAAGAAGAATCAGATTAAAAAGCGGATCTATGGCCGCACCAAACCCGGCAGGCTTCTCAAGCATCAGATTCCCATCAAAACCGATCATTGGGACGTGACCACTCCCGGTTTCGTTGAAACAGATACCGTTTCCCATTCTGGCGATTGCGCCGATGGTCTTTTCGCCTACACGGTCAATCTGACGGATATTCATACCACATGGGTGGAATCCCGCGCGGTTTTGGGGAAGGGTGAAACCGGCGTTGTCCACACCCTGGATGATATGCGCAAGAGCTTGCCTTTCGGGTTTCAAGGACTGGATTTTGACAATGGCAGTGAGTTTGTCAACCACCACCTTATTCGCTATCGCAAACAACACAACATTCAGCCTTCCCGCGGCCGTCCCTACAAGAAGGACGACAACGCCCATATCGAGCAAAAGAACTGGACTCACGTTAGAAAGCTGATAGGCTGGGATCGCTACGATTCAGAAACCGCTGTTGATGCAATGAACGATCTGTACAAAAACGAGCTTCGACTTTTTATGAACCTGTTCCTGCCTTCGGTGAAACTCAAGGAGAAAAAGCGAGTGGGCTCCAAGCTGACTCGTGTATACGATACTCCCCAAACTCCATTCCAACGCCTGTTGGCGACAAAGGCCGGAGACCTCGCAAATCAGGGTGCACTCAAATCTCTGCGGAAAACTCTGAACCCTTTTGATCTGGCCAAGACCATTGAGAAAAAACTTGATCGTATCTGGAATTTGGTTCATCACCGCCCCAAACCAAAAACAGAAATAATGTTAAAATCGTGTCCCAAAAAACAAGAACAGATGGTTACCTTTTAGGTGTCTCTATGATACATCCCTACGGTTACCTTTTTACATGGCTTGACAGGTTCCTGATGTTAAGCACAAATCGTTTTTATGAACAGCAGTATCAGGGGAATCAGTACGCCACAGGAGGGGAGGGGAGGCGGGAGACAGCTGCCCTGGAGGTCTTTGTAGAAGACTATGGTTTGAAGGACAAGCGGGTCTTGGAGATGAGAAGGGTTATAGATAAGATTGAGAACTATATTCTGTAGTCTGTTGAATCTCGTAAATAAACAAAGGGGGACTAATGCTTAAAATACAGCCAATAAAATATAAACGTGTCTTATTTATTCAACCTCCTTATAAGAGATCAGCGTTTAGCCCCGTTCCGTATTTTCCAATAGGTTTAGGGTATTTAGTTGAAACATTAGAACAGCATGGCATAGATTGCGATGTTTTGGATATGGCTCTTGGTTACAACATCAATAATCTCCTGAATAAAATTACTCAATTCAAACCCGATCTTTTAGGATGCTCAATGATAAGTTATAAATTTAAGGATGCTTATGCGCTCTTTGAGCGTGTTAAAAGGGCTTTCCCTTTGATGAAAATAATAGTAGGAGGGCCACATGTCTCATCTTTAAGGGAAGCAGTATTAAAGGAATGTTCTTACATTGATTATGGTGTAGTTCGTGAAGGTGAAAAGACACTTATGGAATTGTTGGAGGGCCAGTCCTTACAGGACATCAAAGGACTTATCTATCGAAAGGAGAATGGTCAAATTGTTTTCAACGGAGAGAGAGAGTTCATTGCCAACCTCGACGAAATTCCTTTCCCTCGATACAGAAAATTTGAATTAGATAAATACAAAGCCCGGTTTGGCTCTAATCCTGGTACCATCGAAATTAATATTACTACGTCACGGGGATGTCCTTACCAATGTATCTTCTGTACCGTTAATGCAGCTATCGGCCGAAAATTCCGGACAAGGAGCGCTAAAAACGTTATAGATGAACTGACGTACTGGTATAGCCGGGGAGTTCGAACATTTGCTTTCCTGGACGATAATTTTACTCAAATTAAAAAAAGAGTCTATGAGATATGTGATGAGATTGAAAAAAGTGGAATGAAGATTAAGTTTTCCCTGGGCAATGGAATTCGGGCAGACAGGCTTGATTATGATCTATTGAAAAGGATGAAAGAAGTTGGTTGTTACAGGTTCTCAATTGGTGTTGAGGCGGGTAACAACAGGGTTTTAAGTGTGCTAAAAAAAGGTGAAAGCATTGAGACTATAGAAGAAGCAATAAAGGCAGGCATACAGTTGGGTTATGATATACGTCCAACCTTTCTCGTTGGTTCTCCGACCGAGACGTGGCAGGACATCGAGGATAGTATGAGACTGGCTCTCAAATACCCGTTTGCAAGTGTTGGTTTCTTCAGCCCTGTGCCATATTATGCTTCGGAACTCTTTCAATATATTGAACAAACCCCTGGATGCTATTTTACCAAAGCCCCGGAGGTTTACCTGAATAGAAGCCTGGGTAACAAACCTCTCTTTGTTACACCGGAACTTTCCTATAAAGACAGGAAGATGGCCTTGAGGAAAACCCGTGTTATTTCTAAAAAAGTGACGTGCAGGAATATAATAAGGAAAAATCCGAAATATGCATGGTTGCTAACAATTTTTGCTCCAATTTACTATAGCAAATTGGTTCAAAGCACCTTGCCCAGGTTTAGATTATATCAGAAAATGACCGTACTTCTAAAATCGACTTTGGCAGGTTCCGCCCCCATTCAATGATTTATAATCGTTTAAGAAGTTAAGCAGATAGTTTTAACCGCAAATCTGAGTCATGTGAAACTCTCCGTCTTTTGACATTATAATGTATACCAATGCTCACGGTCTGGGAACTGACTACATTGCGCTTGCCCATAGATTACTATTGAAGTTGCTAAGAATCTGTCCTGGGAAAAGATTGCCGAAAATATCTTGGAAGAAATATGTCAATGTGCATTGATTACTGATAAGGTAATGAGTAAGAATAAGAACTCGCAATCGGTCATTCCTGCGAAAGCAGGAATCCAGGGGAAGGCATAAGTAATTGGATTCCCGCTTAAGGACTGCGGGAATGACGTAAACGGAGGAATGTGCACTTGCTTATGGTCTCCTCAGTAAATTTATGCCACCATTAAAAGTTACATATCTTATGGTAGAGCCGCTTAAAGAAATCAAAACAGGTGGCGAGTTTTATAGTCAAAAAATCATCAATTATCTTGAATCAAGAGGTGTAGTTGTTGATTTATTTACTTTAAAAGATATTAATGAAATAGGTAAAAATAAGACTTTTATAAGTTCAAATATTAAACTTATTTACAGCCTTTTACTTAAGTCGAAAACAAATAAAATAATAGTTCAAGACTTTTATATGCATCCCTGGCTGTTTATTTTTAATTGGTTCGCAAGGATCTTTACAGATGTAAAGATTGTTATGTTCATCCAGTTATTTGGTTATCATTTTCAGAGGAATGGCATTCTAAAATTCATTGATAAACTGGTTTCTGCCATTGCTTTGCTGCCAGCACATAAAGCTATAGTTAATAGTTTGACAACGGCAAATGAATGTCAAAGATTGGGTTTTAGGAAAAAAAACATAAAAGTTGTTTATCCGGGATGTGATTATGCCGGAATAAACTACGTGAAAAAATACAGGAATAATGGTGTCGTTCATCTTCTTGCTGTTTCAAATTATACTCCGCGTAAAGGTTTACATTTCCTGATACAGGCTATCGCGCTTGTTAAACAAAAGTATCCCGAGGTTTACAAGCAATTAAATCTGGAGATAGCAGGCGACCCTGATGATATACCGTCTTATGCACAGAGGCTGAATAGCCTTATCACCGAAAATTTACTAAGCGAGAGGGTTAAATTATCAGGGTGGAAGGACAGGATAGAACTCAAAGAGCTTTTCATAAGAAGCGATATCTTTATATTTACAGGCATTGAAGAGGCGTTTGGTATGGTGTTGGCAGAAGCAATGCAGTTTGGGTTACCCATAATCGCATTTAATTCTGGTTCTGCTTCAGAATTAATAGAACATAATAGAAATGGTATTTTTGTCCCTCCTGAAAATATTGACCTTCTTGCTGATGCAATATGTAAATTGATTCTGGATTCTGAATTGCGCATAAAGTTCGGACAAACTTCAAGAGAACATTCTCAAAGATTCGTACAATCATGGGAACAAACAGGAGAACAATTTTACCAGGCAATAACGGAAATGCAAGGGTAACAAAATAAGGTAGGTTTAGAATTAATATGCCCTTAAGTAAAACTATTAGATTATCTAAAGCTGTTCTTGGAACATACTTTAAAAAGCCTATCGCAGGTCCATACAGCGTTTATTTAGGGATAACAGACCGTTGTAATTATCAATGTATTTTCTGCAAATATGACCATTTTCAGAAAGATTTTATAGATGACCCAAAGAAGACATTGCCTTTTAACTTGATAAAGCAATGCATTCAGGATTTAGGTGAAATGGGTACACAGCACATAAATTTTATATCCTGGGGTGAACCATTTACCCATCCTAACTTTCTTGAAATTCTGGCAGAAATCAAGAAGAACAGGATGACGATGGGGCTTCTCACCAATGGTTATAAATTATCAAAAGACATTGTGGATGAATTAATAGATTTGCATTTAGATGCCCTGGGGATAAGTTTAAATGCAGCATCAGGTGAAACATATGAAAGACTCCATTTGAATCAGCCAGCCAAAACATTTAACAAAATAAAAAACAACCTTTTATATTTAAATGAAGAAAAAAGAAAAAGACACATTAAATATCCAATATTATCTGTTTCTTTTGTCATTACTACGATTAATTATAAGGATATTGAGGATATGGTAAAACTAACAAAAGAAGTAGGCGGAGAAAAAATTAATTTTGAAAATGTGCGAATATATTCTCCTGATAAAGAGTATCTAAAATTAAATAAATCCCAGTTAGAAAAAGTTGCTGTTGAATTTAATAGATTAAAAACCAACGCTTCTCTTGAATTCAGTTTTAAGAACTTCTCGTTTAACACCCATGGAATGATGCCTGATATTGGAAATAGCCAACTCCCGGATAATTGCTATGTGGGCTACGTCGGCCCAACTGGAATAAGCCCCGACGGAAGCATCCGTTTTTGTTGTGCTTGCGGTATTCCTGTAGGGACTCTATATGAAAAAAGCTTCATGGATATCTGGCATGATTCATTAATGCAAAAATACAGGGAGAAAGGAAGGCAGATGTGGAGAGAGAAAGAAGGATTGTTTGGCGACTGCTGTCACCGCTGCGCCGATGCAGACATTTATAACAGGATTCACAATAAATTTCATTTCTGGCAGAAATCAAAAAATAAATTATTGCCAAATAAGTCTTAAACTTAAATGACAATCTTCTGTGTAAAAAAATGGATTCCACATGAATATCATGAGGGAGAATGACATGTACAAGACACTGCGTTGTCCTGTGGACGGGGGAATGCTTGACCCGACTCAACTTCGGTATGATCAAGTTACAGACGGAAAACTCGTATGTAGAGACTGCGGCAAATCCTATCCGGTTGCATCCGGAGCGCCTGACTTCGTATCTAATCTTGACAATCAGAAGGCTACCGCGAAGAGCTTCGGTTATGAATGGAAGTTATCCGTAAAACACGGTATAGAAGATGAAAATCTCCTTTTTGGCGTTCCCCGCAATGAGGCTTTGGAGGCTTTTCTTAATTCAACGCAGTTCAATGAAAATGATGTCGCAGGGAAAAAAGTTCTGGATGCCGGCTGCGGAAACGGATACATGGCCTCACAATTAGCCAAACTTGGTGCAGAGGTCTACGCCATAGATATCCACGACTACCTTCCCTCAATTGCTGAAAGATATTCTGATATAGATAATCTTGTATTCTCTAAGGCTGACATATTTGACCTTCCTTTTGCAGGCGGAACTTTTGATGTCGTATATAGCTATGGCGTCCTGCATCACACTCCTAATCCGGCAGGGGCATTTGACAAGCTTGCCAGACTTGTCAAAAAAGATGGGAAATTGTCAATCTATGTTTATTACAGCGAAGTTTCACGAACAAACCCGTTTAGGGTTAGCAAAAAAATATATGACTTTTTAGGTCTGAATCATATAAGCAACAAGGGATTGCTCTTTCTATGTTATTTCCTTTCTCTGCCGATGTATATCTTGCATGGCTTCTATCGTGTTCTTCGTCCTTTTTTCCCGGGCACACCGGAGGGATGGGCTGAATATGGCAGAGGTCGTAAAATGCTGTTTCGCTCTATGGTAATGAAATGGTTTGACGCCCTTTCCCCAAGATATGCAAGTACGCATAAGCGTTCTGAAGTGACTGGATGGTTTGAGAGAAACGGTTTCACGGATATATTTTCACCGGACGGGATAGGGAACTATATCATTTGTGGAACTAGAAAAGGCGGCAATAATGGTTCTTGCTAAGCAGGGAAACTTCTCGATTGTATTTTTTCTATATGATAAATCCATAGGAATTACAGAACATATCTGCAATATGGCTCTAAACTTAAATTCATTAACAGAGATAATCGCTGTATACGACAAAAGAATTGAAAAGACGGATAAATATTTATACAAATTAAAAACAGCCGGTATTCAGGTGATAGATATTTCCTTCTTAGAACATTTTATAAAACTTCAAGCCGGCAGAAAGCTAATCTTCCACTGCCAGGGATTTTTACATTTAAAAATTGCATCAAAATTAAAACGCTCCCATGACAAAATAGTAATAACTGTTCACGCTTATAGACATTATTGGCGGTTCTGGAAATTCCCCTTAACTCTTTATTTATATTCCAGATACAAAAGTGCAGTTGATATCTGGCACTTTCTCTGCGGAAAAAGCCAAAAAGAGTTTTTCTGGTTTAGAAAATTTGCAAAAAAGCCGGGGAAGGCCTTCGTTTTTCCGTTGGGAGTTGAAGATGAATTTATAAATTCACACTCCGATCAAGTCAAATGTTGCGATATAGACGATATAGACGGAGAAGGAATAAGCTTCAACAATGGGGAAAAAAGGATTGTATATATTGCTGATTTTAACCATGTAAAACGGCATAAATTATTATTGCGGTCTTTAAAAAATATTCTAAAAAATGACACCGTCTTATACCTTCTGGGAGACGGGCCATTGATTGGTGAATGTTTAGAATATACAAAACGACTTGGAATTCAAAATAATGTTGTGTTTACCGGACGCGTAAGCCGGGATGCTGTCAGAAGCATTCTGAGCAAGGCAAGCGTAGCCGTTGTCCCTTCCAGGTCTGAAACATTTGGCTGGTGCCTCTTAGAGCCTTTCTGCATGGATAAGCCAATTGTAACTACTAACGTAGGGATAGCAGACTCTCTTGTTCAGGATTTTCGTAATGGATTTATCCTTGATGTCAATTGTAAAGAAGAGGAATTCTGCGATAAGGTTAAATACGCTTTAGAGCACTTGCAAAATGTAGACAATTCTTCTATGAAGAACCTTTACAACTGGCAAACATTCAGCTCCAACATGAAGCAGTGCTATGACTACGTTATGGATATGCGTTGAACTTGTTTTGTCTCACATGTAATAACTAAGGAGTTCATAAGTAAAGACATATTATTAAGACTTCTTTGTCATTCCGTGCTTGACACGGAATCCAGTGTTTTTGTTTGTCCTTTTCTGGATACCCGCTTTCGCGGGTATGACAAATAAACTGAATTTATAAACAGTCTCTAAATAAAATTATGTGCGGCATTTGCGGATTTAGCCCCTCAATTGGTCAAAGAAAAGACAGGCAATTGATAGAGGCCATGAAATCGTATCTTTATCATCGGGGTCCCGACGGTAAGGGGAGTTATTTTTCAGATGACTGTGCGAAACATTCGGCTGGTGTATTCTTGAACCTTTCTGTATGAATGTTCCAATTGTCACTACCAATGTTGGAATCGCAAATTCCATCATTAATGATTTTCGTAATGGATTTATTGTGGATGTCAATTGTGAAGAAGAAGAATTCCGTAATAAGGTTAAATATGCCTTAGAACACATACAAGATGTTGACAATTCTTCAATGAACAATCTTTATAGCTGGCAAACATATGGAAGAATAACTGCCAATTGTTATAGCAGTATTTTAAATGATACTAATATTATTTTGGGGTTATGCCCTAAAGATGATATAAACCTACCGAAGTGTAATCTAACTAATACTAAATAATAGAGAAAACAAAAAAAGAGGTGATTCGAAGCAAAGATGAGTATTGATGTCTGCTTGATAAGTCCACCGAGTCGGGCCAACTCTCTCTCAATGCCGTTTGGATTACTTTATATAAGCAGCTATCTGCAAAAGTATGGAGGTATAAAAAGCGAGATAATAGATTTTAAGACTGCCCTCTTGCACCCACTTTCGGATATAACCAGACATAAGCTGAAAAACATGATTCTGGAAAGGGTTGTCCGGACAAGACCCGCTTTGGCAGGCATTACCTGCCTGGTAACAGAAGTAAAAGAAGTTCTCGGTTTATGCGCAACCATCAAGAAGCTTGCAAAAGATACTGTAACCGTAGTTGGTGGCATACATCCATCAATGTATCCTGATGATCTGCTCCACGAAGGAAGCCCTGTAGATTATGTTGTTATGGGTGAAGGAGAGGAAACGTTCACTGAACTGGTCAACGCCATTGGGAAAGGCTATGGCATTCAGGATGTTCATAGCATCGCGTGGTTTAATGGACAAAAAGTATGTAAGACTTTACCCCGCTCCCCAATTAATGATATGGACACAATTCCTTATCCCCTGTACGACCAGATAGATACCGATTACTATTTTTGCCCAAGTATCAATATTATTAGAAATATGTTTTTGTCTACCGCTCAAATCTTCACCAGCCGTGGGTGTCCCTCCCGATGCACTTTCTGTGTAAATAAAAATCTTAATAGGATTATGGATTATGGGAAACCCTTCAGGCAAAGAAGCGTGAATAACGTGGTAGATGAGATCGAATACTTAGCCAATAGGTATGCAGTAGATGGATTCTATATCTGCGATGATGCCTTCTGTATTAGAAAACAGTTTACCTTTGACTTCTGTGCGGAACTAACAAGGAGAAATCTGAAGTTGATCTGGGCTACAGAGACAAAGGTTAATCTTGTTTCGCGAGATATGATTCAGGTTATGAAGGAAGCCGGATGTGTGCAGCTCGACTTTGGTGTTGAATCCGGATCTTCAGAAGTCCTCAAAAGGATGAAGAAAGATATTACCATTGAGCAGGTAAGAAATGCCTTTAGCTGGTGCCACGAAATAGGGATACGGCCATTAGCTAACTTTATGTTCAATACCGCCGGAGAAACTGAAGATGATGTACAGAAAACGCTTTCCTTAGCAAGGGAAATAGACGCATGCTATTACAGTTTTAACTTGATGATTCCCTTTCCCGGTACAGACATCTATGAAGATGTCCAGCCAAAATTAACTATTGATGAATATGACCTCTTAGCTAATACATACAATACTCTATCAGACCAAAGATTCAAATTTGCACGGCATGATATTAACCTTGACAAACTGGTCTGGAAGGCGCACGTATCTTTTAACTCGCTTTGGAGGAGGGCATCTTTTTTGTTCAACAGAGCATATCTGAAACAAGTCTTCAGGAGTAGAATAAAATGGAAATACTTTGTGACTCTAGTAGAGGTATTCAGAAGAATTATTGATTACTATTGGACTCATTTCAAATTTACCTTGAAACGTTCTAAACAAACTAAAGATTAATCAGTCGTCACTATATACTGGCTACTGCAAATTTATATTGACTCATAAAAGGAGTTATCAGGATGTGCGGCATATGCGGATTTAGCCCGTCAATTGGTCAAGAAGAAGATAGACAACTGATAGAAACCATGAAGTTGTATCTCCGTCACCGGGGACCAGATGGAGAAGGGAGTTATTTTTCTAAAGAGTGCGTCCTGGGGCATAGAAGACTGTCCATAATTGACCTGGAAACAGGGAACCAGCCTATGCCCAACGAGGATAAAACAGTATGGATAGTGTTCAATGGGGAAATCTATAATTATCGGTATTTATGGAAAGAGCTCGAAATTCATGGTCACAGATTTTTAAGCCATCATTCAGATACAGAAATGATTATTCATGGATATGAAGAATGGGGTACAGAGGTATTTGCAAAACTAAATGGTATTTTTGCTGTTGCCATATGGGATTCGAGGAAAGATTCGCTTATTTTGGCCAGAGATCACATCGGGGTGAAACCTCTTTATTATACAATTAGTAAAAATCGGCTAATCTTTGCATCAGAACCAAAAGCCATTTTGTGCTATCCCGATATAAAGATCGATATCAACGCAGAGCAAGTCGTTAATTATTTTTTCTTTCGTGCGCCGGTTCACCCCGATACGATGTTCAAGGGAATTAAGAAGTTATCCCCGGGGTCTTTCATGATCTGGGATACTGCAGCTAAAACATGCAAAGAATCAACATACTGGAAACCCATGGCAACGATTGATATGGATTTATCTGAAAAAGAGTGTCTTGAAAAGGTTGAGCAGCTTTTATCTGATTCCGTACAAGGTCAATTAATCAGCGACGTTCCGCTTGGCATTTTTTTAAGCGGAGGTGTTGACTCAAGTCTTATTGCCGCTAAAATAATTGAGGCCGGAGCAGAGAATGTCGAAGGTTTTGTCATCTCTATTGGCGGAAATCATGATGAAGGTTTCTGGTCAGACAAAGTTGCTAATCATCTTGGTGTTACTAATAATAAACTGAGAGTCAACGGAAGGGATTTTTTAGAGACCCTTAATCAATGGGCATTTTTTAATGATGACCCTGTATCAGACCCAAGTGCATTAGCATTATTTCTCCTTTCGCGTTTTGCAAAAGAGCAGGGGAAAAAGGTCATGTTGTCCGGTGAAGGCGGTGATGAACTTTTTGCAGGATATAATTCATATCTAAGATTCGTAGTACTACATGCAGCAAATAAAATCCCATTTGGTTCCAGCCTGCTATGCAATCTCATGCATTTATTGAAAAGAGACTCTTATCGGGAACAAGATTATATGCGGATTAAAGATAAATATTGGAGATTTCTTGGTACAAGCCACACCAGCAGTTTTAAGCTTCTTTCGTATATTTTGAAAAATGACATCAAGCCGTTTGAAATCATTTCAGATTCACTGGAAAGGTATGGAGAAAATTCAGGCTCTCCTCTCAGTCGCGCCTGTATTTTTGACCAGCGCCTACGTCTGCCTGATGATATTCTCGTCAGAACTGACAGGGCTACAATGGCTGCCGGCATTGAAGCAAGGGTTCCCCTGCTTGATTACAGATTAATTGAATTTGCCAACAGTATTCCTCAAAAGATTATGTTAAAGGGCTTCCAGCTCAAACATATACCAAAACAGCTTGCGCTAAAAGTATTTTCTCGCGATGTAATATTGAGAAAAAAAATGGGTTTTGACCTGCCATTGAAAGACTGGTTACAGGGAGCCTTAGCAGATAATCTGAGGGCGTATATTCGGGAACGGAAACTTCCATTCATAAATTATAAAAATATGGAAGAGCTTCTGACCCGGTTCTTTCAAGGCGATGATGAGTATGTTGATTTCATATGGTCGTACCTTCTGCTGGAACAGTGGTATGGGCTATGGTGTAGAGATAGTATTCCAGAGCCTCAATCATTTAATTATGCAACAGTAAAGCACTGAAGAATTAACCAATAATAAACATCTGGAAATCTCATTTGCATTCTATGCTCAATGATATGGGCAGTGAAAAGTTATACAGTTTCTTCCCCGTATCAATTCAGAACATCGTATGTTCTTTTGAGGGATGGAGGATTAAAAGATTCAGATATGATCAGAATTTTCATAGATTATTAAAAAATGCAGAAAGCAGGACATTTAAGTCCTACGATGAAATTTGTGTATTTAGAAATCATCGGCTTAGAAATTTTATAGATTGGAGTTATAAGTCCGTCCCTCATTATAGAAAGTTATTTAAAAGTTTAGGTGCACATCCTGATGACTTCAAAAGTATAGAAGACCTGAAAAGGCTTCCCATTCTTACAAAAGGACAGGTTCAAGATAATTTGAAAGAATTTGTTTCGGAAAATATTCCCGAAAATGAAAGAGAGATTGCGCACACAAGCGGATCTACAGGAGGCGGTTTGCGTTTTGCCAATACCAGATATTCGATTATGGAACAATTTTCTATTTATTGGCGTTATCTGGGCTGGCATGGTCTTAATCTTGATACATGGCGCGGTTATTTTGGTGGACGTTCTGTTGTACCTGTCAGGCAAAACCGCCCGCCGTTCTGGCGAGATAATTTTCCGGGCAGACAGATAATATTCAGCGGCTATCACATGTCAGTGGATAATCTCCATTATTATGTTGATGAGATTAACAAAAGAAGACCTCCCTGGCTGGTAGGTTATCCGTCCCTGATAGCGTTATTAGCAGACTATCTTATAAACAGAAAAGAGTCTTTGAGATACAAGCTGGAGGGAATTGCCTTGTCTTCTGAAAACTTAATGCCCCATCAAATTGAAAAGATAAAAAAGGCGTTCGGTCTTAAGCCTATACAGGATTACGGTCAGGCTGAGGCTGTTGCAAATATTTCTGAATGTGAGCGTGGGAATATGCATGTGGATGAAGATTTCTCAGCGGTCGAATTTATTCCGCTGCCTGATGATGACTGCTATAGGCTTATAGGAACAAATTTCACAAATCCGGCCACCCCGTTAATAAGATATGATACCAGGGATGTTGTTTCCTTGAGCAAACAAAAATGTGATTGTGGAAGACCCGGACGGGTTGTAAAGAATATTGATGGGAGAAAAGAAGATTACGTAATTTTGAAAAACGGCGTCAGGATAGGCAGGATGGACCATGTCTTCAAGGATTCAGTAAACATCCGTGAAGCGCAGTTATATCAAAGCATTCCGGGGCATATAGAAGTGCGAATAGTAAAGGGATCCAAGTATGACAAAAAAGATGAAAACCAGATGATGTATGAGTTAAGAAAAAGATTGGGAGACAACACTGAAATAAACATTAATTATGTAAACCAATTACAGCGGACACCGCGTGGAAAGCTCCGGTTTGTTCTATCTAATATTAAAGAGGGAATGATTCAATAACATGAATTATTTAAAATCATTTTCTCAAGCAGCTGCAGGGAGTTTTTATATACCCAAAAGAGATGATTTTCCTTTGACGAAGGACAAATTGAATAAATGGTACTCTAATCTCTTGAGGGAGGCATCATTAAATAATTATCCCGAATGGGCATCTGGACTGCTGCAGGATAATAAAAATTACTATGGAAAGTACATAGATCCGGGCACCAGACAATTCTTCCTCAATCATTTTGCAAGAAACCTGGCAGAGACAATGGCCTTTCTGATTGGCCGTTCAGATGCAGATTATAAAATATTGGAAATCGGCTCCGGCTGCGGGAACCAGCTTGTTTTAATGGCGTTATCGGGGGCGGAAGTTATTGGCTGCGATGTCAGACAGGATGTGTGTGATTTAGTAGAAAAAAGGAAAAAACTTTATGAAGAGATTTCCGGGCGTAAACTGAATATCTCTCTTGTTCGCGAAGATGTCTTTAAAGTAAATTGGGAGCAATTTGGGAAGTTTGACGCAATAAACTTTTTATTTTCATTTAACAATTTAAAGCCAAATGAAAAGATGCTTCAACTGGTTGAAGTGCTGCTTAAACCGGGGGGAAGGGTAGTCTTTCAGGAGACCAACACTTCCAATTACTACAACAGAATATTCAGAAAACGTGATGCCATGACACCGCGGCAAGTAGCTGAAGCCCTGAGAAAAGTTAATTTTATAATTCACTCCCTAAAAGGAGGTTACGCTGTGCCTCCTGTGTTCTGGCGTATCCTGCCTGGGAATATGTTGGCCCATATTGATCAGGTATTGTGTAAATCTTTATTTATGTCGCCGTCGTATCACCTTATGGCTGAAAAGATATGAAGAGCGGACAGGTTGACTTGGCGAATAAATTAATAGATGGGGAGAGGGCAAGATTTCTGTATGTCAGTGATAAGTTGATCTATGCCCAGATTGGCAACAGGCTCTGCACCAGCGATGATCACGGCATGTCATGGAGGAAGTATCCTGTAACGTTAAACAACGGCGCATGTGCTTACTCAAGATTACACGCGCGTCTACAGCGTAAAGGAGTTCATTCCCTAAGAGTCTTAAAAGACGGAAAGACTCTGATTGTGGCGAAACGTACTATTCAGACATATGAAACCGGTAACGGAAATGTGAATAAACCTTTTTCAATTCCAAGAGGCTCAAGGCCGCTCTTTATATGTGAAGGGCCGGGCGGCGGCCTTTTCTGGGGAGAATATTTCGGCAATCCGGGAAGAGAAGAAGTAAATATATATACATCCACAGACCATGCGCAGTCATGGGATATTGTCTACACATTTAAAAAGAATAGTATCAGGCACGTGCATGGTGTCTTTTGCGATCCATATGACAACCGGATCTGGGTGACCACAGGCGACGATGACCGCGAATCCGGCATATGGGTTACAGGCGACCGGTTTAAGACGCTGGAAGAAGTTATCGGCGGTAGCCAGCAATACAGGGCTATTCAACTTATCTTCACAAGAGATTATGTGTATTTCGGCACAGACACTCCTTATGAAAAAAATCACATTTACAGAATTAATAAAAATTCCGGAAAATTAGAAGAGCTTGCATCTGTTGAAAACTCGGTTTACTGGGGCTGCAAGGTCGGTGACTGCCTGTTTTTTTCAACAGCCATTGAACCGAGCGAGGTTAACACCGGTAACCATGCCTGTATATGGGGTTCCAGCGACGGCTTGGAATGGCAATGTCTGACAAAATTTAAAAAAGACCACTGGCCCATGAAATATTTTCAGTTAGGTCAAATTTTTTTCCCTCAGGGAGAGAATAAAACAGGGTATCTTTTCTATACCCCTCTGGCAACAGAAGGCGATCAGACTTTGCAGCGCATGAAAGTTTCAGATTTATTCTAAGAGGCTCTTGCAAAAGTCGTCATTCCCGTGAAAACGGGAATCCAGAAGATCTTATAATTAATTGAAAAAGCTGGATTCCCACTTTCGTGGGAATGACAAACCGTTCTCTTTTGCAGACTTTTGCAAGGGCCTCCTGAGGTAAAGAAATTAATGAAAAATAAAAAAGTCTATTTATCGCGAATCATTAATGCCTATATTTTAAACCGCCGTGATTCCAATCTCTCATTCTGGCATACGCCGTTGTCAGTAAACGAATTGGATAATGAGGACATCTCGGGTGTGCGTCGTTATCCCATGAACTTCGTCGCCAAGACTGCTTTTAAAAACCATTGTGATGATGACGGTGTTATCATGCTCAATTATCATGGGAGCATCGGATTGCAATATAATCCAAACGCGATAGCGCAGCAGGCATTAGGATACTTCGATAAATATCTTGATAATCAAAAAGGCGAGGATGCCTTTCTGACCCAGGCAAATTATTTTTTAAATAAAGGGAGAGCTGTCAGGGATGGTATCATTTTATGGGAATACAATTTCCCCTTTGAGATGAGGAATTATCTATCCTCCCCATGGAGATCAGCACTGGCGCAGGGACAGGCCCTTTCTGTTTTGATCAGGGCGCACCAGGTTACCGGAAATAAAATTTATGCGGAAACGGCTCACAAGGGCTACAAGGCTTTTCATTCCTCGGCCCGTGAACATGAAGCAGGTGTATTAGACGATCAGGATGGCTTTATCTGGCTGGAGGAATATATTTTAAATTCCCCGAACCATGTGCTGAATGGTTTCATATGGGCTCTCTGGGGAGTAAGGGATTACGCGGTTTATTTCAGCGATGACCACGCACATAATCTCTGGGAACAATGTCTTAAGACATTGGAAACTAATCTTAAAAATTATGACATCGGGTTCTGGACTTCATATGATTGGCCGCATGGATATGACAAAGAACAGCCTGTTATGCCCTCCAGCATATATTATCAAAAACTTCATACCGTTCAGATGCTCGCTATGTATAACCTGACGGGAAGAAAGGTTTTTCTGGAGTATCACAAAAAATGGCAGGGATACTTAGAGTCAAATTGGAAAAAAGCGATATCTCAAATCTGGAAGGTATATTTTAAATTGCGTTACTTTTAATTTTCATGAATAACAACATCCTTTTAATTTATCCCCGGTACACTTATCCGAGAAAAAACCCGCCTCTCGGACTGGCTTATCTTGCCTCCTTTATGAGAAGGGAAGGGTATAATCCCATGATTGTGGACCTGAATATTGACAACTATTCAGATGAAAAGCTCTCCGCGCTCGTGAAGGAATTTAATCCCGTAGTGCTCGGGATATCATTCATGACTAATCAACACGGTGAGTGCCTGCGCCTGGCTGAATTATTAAAGTCTTCTTTAAAGTCTGCCTGTATTGTTGCGGGCGGCCCGCATGTCTCAGCACTTCCTGAAGAAATACTTAAGGAATGTCCTTCAATAGATATTTCAGTGATTGGTGAAGGCGAGATGACCTTTCTTGAACTTGTTAATACAGTCAATTCAGGTGAGACACATTTTAACCATATTAACGGTATTTGTTTCAGAGACAACGGCGGAATAATCCGTACCGGCGCAAGGTCCCTCATTGAAGACGTGGAGTCCCTCCCTTTCCCTGCATGGGATTTAATCAAAGTTGAAAAGTACTCCGTTTTTTCAATAGAAGAGGGCGATACCTTTGCTCTGCTTTCAAGCCGGGGCTGCCCGAATTATTGCATCTTCTGCGATTCTCATACTATCTTCGGCAGGGTCTTCAGGGCGCGCAGCGCGCAAAATATTTTCTCTGAAATAGAATTTCTTCACGGAAAATACGGCATGACAAAGTTTGATTTTGTCGATGACATGATCACCTTGAAAAAAGAGCGTGTCCTTGAATTATGCCGGTTGATTAAAGAGTCCGGCATTCCATTCAAGTGGATGGCAAACGCACGGGTAAATACCATTGACAGGGAAATGCTGCAAAAGATGAAAGAAAGCGGCTGCATCAGAATTGATGTCGGTGTTGAATCAGGAGACCCTGCCGTCCGCAGGACTGCCAGAAAGGGTACCACCAATGAACAGATAATCAATGCGCATAAATGGGCAAAGGAAACAGGCATTCAAATAGGTGCCTTTACTATGGTTGGCAATTTAGGTGAAAACATGGAATCGGTAAAAATGACCGCAGGGCTCCTGAAAGACATCGGCGAGGATGTTATGATTTCCATTGCCTGCCCTTTCCCCGGTACGGAACTGTACAGGACAGCTAAAGAAAAAGGCTATCTTAAGATAACCGATTGGTCGCGCTATGTTACTTCACCTACGTATTTAAAGGATTATAAGCCGGTTATGGTTACGGACACCATGACTGAGAAGGAGATACTCGATGCGTATTATTACCTGCACTCCTTTTTTGTTAAGAAAAAATTTCAGGCGCGGTACGGAAAGTATTTTTTTATGAATCCTGTTTTCATGAAAGAGTGGTTGTTCAAATCCAACGGCCAGGGAGGGTTGTTAAGAAAGACCTCCATGTTTTTTAATCTGGTTAAAGCCAGGCTTACTCTATGAAAATAAATTTAATATGCCAATACTATCCCCCTGAGGTAGGGGCGCCTCAAGCGAGATTGTCGGAAATGGCAAGGGAATGGGTGAAGCAGGGGTATGAAGTTACTGTATTGACCGGCTTCCCGAATCATCCTACTGGCGTCATCCCGCCTGAATATCAGGGCAAGGTTTTCATGGAAGAGGTCGTCAATGATGTCAGGATCTGGCGTCACTGGCTTTATGCAACGCCGAACGAGGGGTTTTTCAAGAAGACATTTGCGCATCTCTCATTTATGGCAAGCCTCATACTTCTCAGCCTTTTCAGAGGGGAGCGGCCGGATGTCCTCATTGTCAGCTCCCCGAATTTTTTCTCGGTCATAAGCGCTTTCATAATATCCCGGCTGCGGCGTGTGCCTTACATTTTTGAGGTCAGAGATCTCTGGCCCGGTATATTCATTGAACTGGGCGTATTGAGAAACCGGTATCTTATCAAGATGCTCGAAGCTGTTGAGCTTTTTCTTTACCACAAAGCCGCATTGGTTGTTCCGGTTACAAATGGTTTTGCCGAAAACATGATACGAAGAGGAATTCCTTCGCATAAGATAAAAGTTATAACCAATGGTGTAGACCTTGATAGATATAAAGCGGGTCAAGGAAATACAAATCAGCTTAGGGCCGAGCTCAGCATTCCAGAAGATAAGTTCATTGTTTTGTACATCGGCGCGCACGGGAGTTCTCACGGGCTGCAAAAGGTCCTCGATGCCGCCGGGAGCATTCAGGCGGAAAGAGATATACATTTTTTATTCGTGGGCGAGGGCGCTGCAAAAAAGGCTCTGGTAAATTCGGCGAAGAGCAGGCATTTGCTAAACGTAACTTTTCTGCCGGGACAGCCGAGAGAGAAGGCCGTAAGTTTCTATCACTTGTCCGATGTCTGCCTGGTCCCTTTACGCGATGTTGCCGGTTTCTCCACATTTATTCCCTCCAAGATGTTTGAGATCATGGCTTGCGCGAAACCAATTATCGCATCACTGCGGGGCGAGTCTGCCGATATCCTGATGAAATCAGGAGCAGCTTTAGTTATTCCGCCTGAAAATCCGGAGGAACTTGTAGGGGCCATAAAAATATTAAAAGGCGATTCCCGGAAGCGCAGTCAAATGGGCCAAAGCGGATGCGCCTTTGTTAAAAAACATTATGACAGAAAAATGCTTGCAAGAAGATATCTGGATTCAATCGAGAAATTGTGCTGCTAACCTAAAAATACAATTGGACGCAGATAAACCAGAAACTGCAAGATTACAAAAATGAAACTGGTTTATTTTCCCGAACAAAAATATTCAAGTTTTATCTGCGTAAATCATGATACATCTTGTAAATCTGCGTTCCAACTCTTTCCGGATTAAGAGGTAACTGCAAATGAAAATACTTGTCACAGGCGCCACGGGTTTCACCGGACAGAGGGTTCTTCCTCTTCTGAATGGGAAAGGAGACGTCAGGTGTTTTGTGCGTTCTACGAGCGACATTCAGAAGATTACAAACTTTGATTATGAAATAGCGTATGGTGACCTTGCTGATTTAGCAAGCCTGAAACATGCTATGACAGGATGTGATGCACTGATTAATATTGCTTCCCTCGGATTCGGCCATGCCCCGGGAATTGTAAAGACAGTGGAAGAGTGCGGCATAAAGAGAGCCGTCTTCATCAGTACAACAGCCCTGTTTACACAGTTGAATGCCGATTCAAAATCACTGCGGCAGGAGGCGGAAGATCGTATCAACGCATCCAATCTAAATTGGACCATATTGCGCCCTACAATGATTTACGGAGCGCCTGATGACCGCAACATGATACGGTTTATCAGGTTCATCGCCCGTTCTCCATTGATTCCCGTATTCGGATCAGGTGACTATTTACAGCAGCCCGTTCATGTGAAAGACGTAGCCGAAGCTATTGTCGCTGTTTTGTTTAGCGATGAAACAATCAAAAAAGAGTTCAATATTAGCGGTAAATTCCCCCATACATACAATGAACTTGTTGATTTAACCGCCGATGCGCTTGATAAAAAGGTTGTAAAGATACATATACCTTTCAAGCCTTCTCTATATGCTTTTAGGTTATATGAAAAACTGTCCGCAAAGCCGCTGATAAAAAGTGAGCAGATCATGCGTTTAAACGAGAATAAAGACTGTGACCATTCCGCCGCTAAAAATATGTTTGGTTTCAATCCCGTCTCTTTTGAAGAAGGGATTACAAAAGAAGTTGAGATGTACAGAAAACTATTAACCGGCAGGAATGCAATTATTGATGAGCTTGAAAGTCCTGAACAGGATTAGTTGCTTAATGCAGGGCCCGGATCACACGCCGAGTAAACCGCAAAAATCATGATTGAATTTGAAAAGTTTGTCTTAAAGAAACCCCCGATATAGTGTTAGTAGTTTGCGATATTAATTCAACACTTGCCTGTTCTATCGTTGCAAAAATGGCAATTCCAAACATGGAAAATCCCAGAGCTTTGGGATGGGAATGCTGCAGAAAGAATTGTCAACATATTAATGGATGCTTTGTAATCGGCAACTTGTTACCCTTGAATCGTAATACGAAAAGGCTATTTGATCTTTTATTGTCTTTTGTATTGCTACTTATGTTGTTTCTTCCCATTTTATTAATAGCTTTACTTGTAAAATTAACCTCAAAAGGCCCTGTGTTTTATATCTCAGACCGAATTGGTGTTCAAAATAGAATATTTAAAATGTACAAGTTCCGCACCATGGAAACGTATACGCCACCGGTTGCCACACACCTTTTAAGAAATCCTCATCTTTTTTGGTCACCGATTGGAGAGCTTCTAAGAAAAACAAGCATAGATGAACTACCACAGCTTTTTAATATCTTGAAAGGAGATATGAGTTTTGTTGGCCCAAGACCGGCTCTTTTTAATCAGAATGATTTAATTGAACTGCGAACTCAAAAAGGAATCCACAAACTGGTTCCAGGTCTGACTGGTTGGGCGCAAATCAATGGACGCGATGATCTTCCCATCCCAAAGAAGGTTGAATATGATGAGCATTATCTAAAGCATCTGTCATTTATTTTTGATCTTAAAATAATCTTTATGACGTTCTTTAAAGTTATTCGTAGCGAAGGGGTGAAACATTGAAGCAGCATTAAGAGCGGGAGTAGGAGACTGTAAGCGTGTTTGACGCCATTATGCATTTGTGTCATCATTGAAAACGTTGGAAAAAATAGAATTAAAAAAGAGAATGGAGGTAAAAATGGATTTTTATACAGTGGTGCTGCGCAGAAGTGGAGATTACTGGGTGGCTTTGTGTCTGGAGAATGGATTGGCGGGTCAGGGGGTAACAAAAGAAAATTCAATTGAAAAACTGAAGGAAGCCATCGATTCCTTTGAAGAGATTTATAAAACTGAAAGCGATGTCTATAACGCCCCCTTATCGGTAAGAGATCTTCATGAGTTCTTAACAATAGAGGGAAAAGGGCCTGCCTCAGAGTCATATGAGTTAAGGGCTGTATATGCCTAAAAATATTCCGTCCCTAAAGCCAAGGGAGCTTATTCATCTACTAGAAGTTGGAGGTTGCGCGTTTCACAGGGAAGGCAAAGGAGATCATCGATTGTATATTCGTTATCTTGAAGGTAAAAAACGAGTAGTTCCTATCGATATGGGAGCGAGAGAGTTTTCGCCTGTTTATGTGCTTCGTATTTTTCGGCAATTTGGTTTTACCGATGATGAAATAGAAGGTCTTTTAAAATGAAAGGGAAGGTCGAGGCGTCAACGCAATCGGTAAAGACCGTGGGGGAGCAAGCGGCCATATTTCAACCGGCAAGGAGTATACCGGAAGGACAGTGCTCATCGAGCAGATCAAGGAGGAGGTGCGGCTGATCAAAACGGCCGAAATTATTCCCGACAGTGAGCGGTGGATGCACGAAGAGCTAGCAAAGGGCCGCATTGACCGGGCCATCGCATGGGCGGAAGAGAACCCGGTTATCAAGAGACAGAAAAGGGAATCCACAAACTGGTTCTAGGTCTGACCGGTTGGGCGCAAATCAATGGACGCGATGATCTTCCCATCCCAAAGAAGGTTGAATATGATGAGCATTATCTAAAGCATCTGTCATTCGGGTTGGATCTTAAGATATTGTTTATAACTTTAATTAAGGTAATGCGTAGAGAAGGAATAAAGCATTAATGACCCCGCTAAAACCATCCTTTGCCTTTAGCAATGAATTAAGGCCGAACAAAGCCGCTACGAAAGTATGATGTGTGTTTGGGCAGTGACATTCAAAGATAATGAAGGCATTAATGTCTTCCGCGGCGATTCATCGGCCTGTATCTTAGTTGAGAAGCTAAACTTGACTTGTTCCAGTTTATATCTTAAGATTTAAATTAATTTTGGAAGGAGTTTGTCATTATGACTTTTATTCAAACATCATACGAACATATCACATTAGATGAGAAAGGCATTCCGATTATTTCTGGAACAACCATGAAGGTGGTAGAACTTATTGTTGAAAAGGTGGCATATGGATGGAGCCCGGAAGAGTTGCATCTTCAACATCCGTATCTTACCCTTGGGCAGATATATTCTGCGCTTGCCTATTATTTTGACCACCAGGCTGAACTTGGCAGAGACATAGAAAAACGTCTTGAAACAGTGGTCAGCCAGGAAAAAGAAATCAGCTTAATTCCTTTAGTTGAAAGACTGAAATCTAAAAGGCTAATTTAGTGATCCCTTTA
>ERZ1292645.156-Hain-H14-02um-R2-156-length-30587-cov-6_pt1 | contig 22751 bp, 15 predicted proteins | sample MGYA00564401_ERZ1292645 | MGnify/ENA primary metagenome ERZ1292645 (study PRJEB36523, sample SAMEA6512644) | groundwater metagenome | collected 2019-01-09 | study: AquaDiva: Metagenomics assemblies of 32 groundwater samples | reverse complement strand
TACGGCTCTTCGGCAATTGCTACTGCTCCGTTCTCAGGGGCGGTGATATCAAAGGTGGCTATAAGAGCAAAGGTGTTATTGGAGGTATCCTTGACCACTATTGGATTTGAAGCGTCTTCTACCTTTATCCTGGCTAAATTACTAATCAAGGTATCATTGGCTATGTTCCAGGGATATGGAGAAGCTGAACCATTGTAATTATTGGTAAGGCCGGTCCAGTTAGAGCCATTATTTAAGGAATAACTTATATTGATTAATGGAACTGCATACTGTGTCCAGGTGACATACGAGGTTATCCCTACCGGCCAGTTCTCACTCCCATCAGGCGCATTGAGCCTTAAGTTACCTACAATATTAAATAAGGGAGATGTCCCATTTATGGTGTCAGTGTCTACATCAGCTACCTTAATTCTCGCATTACCCGCAACGGTGAGAGTAGGAACCATTGGCCAGACATAGGTGCCGTTGCCGGTAACAGGTACGCTTGAATCAATAAGGGCCCAGTTTATACCGCCATCTGTGGAATAATAGGTATTGACATAGTTTATCTTGCTGCCGGTGGATGTCCACCTTATGGCGGTGGTATTCTCAGAGCGGGCGGTTACATTCTGATTTGATACCGGCTGGGTCACATTTATCTGAGGCCTTATCCTGAATAAGCCGCTGGTAGAAAGAACTTCAGAACTAAACGCGGTTCTCTCATCAGAGACCCGGACAAGGCAGGTATCATTCTTGCGGTCAGGTATGGTCCAGTTATAGACATTGCTTCCCTCAACTGCAGGATAACTCGTATTTATGTCAATCCAGCTTGAACCGTTATTAATAGAGTATTGAATCTTTACCGGATTTACCGTACCGATAGCATCCCACTTTATCTGTTGTCCCTGGCCCATATACCAGGTCTCATTCCCAACCGGCTGAGTTAAGCTAACCTGGCCTTTTATCTTGAAAGTGGCATTTGAGCTATCATTGATATCTATTGAGGCATTACCGGTTTGAGTAGTGATTTTAACAGTGGTATTTTCGGATATATCATCCGGGATAGTCCAGTTATAGGTCTGGTTTAGATTGTCAGCTCCGGCAGAAGCCGTGTAGTTGCCTTTCCAGGTAGTGCCATTATTAGGAGAATACTGGATTAAGACATTCCCGGGATAAGTTCCTCTTGGCCTCCATTGTATCTGTTGTACTGTCCCCTTAAGCCAGCTCTCTATCCCATTTGGCTGTAATACTAATACGCTTCCTTTAATGGCAAAAGGATTGGCTGAAGTATCAAAGACTGAAGTATCATTCTGGTCTTCTACCTTTACGGTGAGATTGTAGCCTATATCATTAGGTACAGGCCAACTATACGGAGAAGCTGTGGCTGAGATATTATTAATGATTTTCCCTGAGGGATATGTTGCCCCTCCATCATTAGAATACCTTAATCTTATTCCCGGGATACCGCCATATCTGTTCCAGGTGATATTATATCGGGATGTGCCTCCGTCATAGGCCATCACTATAGCTGTGGCATTGGGCGCAGTCAGCTCTAAGGTGCCTTTGATATTAAAGAACCCGCCTGATGCCGCATAGACATTATTCGGGTCGGTGTCGTCAGAGACGTTGATTTTACCCTGGGTAGTGGTAGTCTCATTTAAGCTGACATTCCACAGCCAGGTAAGAAGTGAAGCATTGACGCTGGTAGCTAAGCTTGTCCAGTTAGTGCCGTTGTTGGCTGAATATTTTATAGTCACTGTCGGGATATTGCCTTGTCTGGTCCAGTTAATAGACATATTCTCGCCAACCTGCTTAGTTACGCCATCTGTAGGTGCGCTAACTGTGAGCTTACCTCTTAGTTTAAAGTATCCTTCGCTCTGGTTAGAGGCATTGGCATTACCGGGGTCGGTGATTTTGACTTTGCAGGTAGTAGAGATTTTATTCCCGGGAACCGGGTTCCAGGAATAGCTGCCGGTATTGGGAACGGTGAAGTCTGAGGCATTCCTTACATAGCTCCAGTTGCCTCCGGCATCTGTTGAGTATTCTAAGGTAACATTATTTGCACCTGTGGAGTTCTTGTTCCAGGTGACAGTATACGGCTCTTCGGCAATTGCTACTGCTCCGTTCTCAGGGGCGGTGATATCAAAGGCAGAAAGTAGGGCAAAGGTATTATTAGAGGTGTCATAGGAAACTGTAGGATTGGAGACATCTTCTATCTTTATCCTGGCAATATTAGTTATCAGCGTATCATTGGGAATGCTCCATGAATATGGAGAACCCGAGGCATTATAATTGGTAGTAATACCTGTCCAGTTTGAGCCGTTATTTAAGGAATAACTTATATTGACCAAACTTACAGCATATCTGTCCCAGGTGATATATTGAGGAGTTCCTACCGGCCAATTCTCGCCTCCATTGGGAGCATTGACCTTAATAGTTCCCACAATGTTAAACCTGCCAGAGGTACTGGTGGTATTGGTATTGTTGATAGCATAAATTTTCACCCTTCCCAGAGTAGTGGTAAGCACAGGAACAGAAGGCCAAAAGTAGGTCCCATTCTGGGTAACGCTTACGTTATTCTCAATGGTAGAATTGGTAAGGCCGTCATTAGTCGAATATTCTATATTTACCTTATCTATCTTACTTCCCTGATAATTCCAGCGAATCGGAGTATCGGTAGAAACGGCAAATACATTCTGGCCGGTTGTCGGCTGAGTAACATTTATATTCCCTCTTATGGAAAAGTTTCCCGAGGTTACACTTGTATCTGTATAGACTTCACTATTTACCTTGACCTTGGCCTTATTCACTACCATATCATCCGGGACAGTCCAATTATAATTTGTGCCGCTTAAATTACTGGCATTGGTAATCGGTGTCCAGTTTAAGCCGCTATTATTAGAATAGCTTATATTTACTGTTCCAACAGTTCCATGGGGACTCCACTGTATTTGGGCAAGTGAACCAACTACTACTTCCTCGGTGCCAACTGGATAGACCATATCAATCTTTGATTTTACCGTAAAGTTTATGGATAAGCCCCTTGCCTCCGCAGTTGTATTATCATAATAACTGCCAACCCTCACCCTGGTCTGATTGCCCAGGATATTGGGAATCTGCCAGGAATAGAGCCCGTCGTTAAGGGTATAGTTTGCCTCTAAGGTCCAGTTTCCTCCGCCATCAGAAGAAAAATAGGCATTCGCATAATCAAGCGTGCCATTAGTGGTCCAGGTTATATTCTCATAGTTATCTACATAAAAAGTATTATTTAAGGCATCGGGCCTGGTGACCTCAATCTTAGGAACAATGTAAAATGGATTATTTGAATCATCCCGGGTATAATTTTCAGCGCCCAGCTGGGCAATCCTTATCTTCATCTTATCAAAGCGGGTGCTGGCATTTCCTGACATAACATCAGGAACTGTCCAGAGATATTGATACGGCGCTGCGGAGCTGTAAGTTGGTACCACTGTCCCATCATAGCTTGTCCCATTATTTACAGAATACTTAATGCTGATATTTCCCATAGTGTCGCCAAAACGTGTCCAGTTGATATTCTTCTGCGTAGCCACCTGCCAGGCCTCGCCTCCGTTTGGCGCATCTACGCTGAGCCTGCCTCTGATAGACAGGGTACTATTTGAAACATCCTCTATATTACTCGGGTCATTAGCAGAAAAGACTTTTATTCTTACGAGTTCGCTAATCTGCGCGGCATTGGGAACGGTCCAGTTATATTGGCCGCTTTCATTAAAATATGTCCCGCCTGAAGCATTCAAGATATTATAGGGATAACCATCAGTGCCGTCGTTAGCCGTATAATTCAATTTAACATAACCCACGGTGCCGGTAGCGCTCCAATTGATGGGCATAACCTCGCTTATATTATAGGCCTGGCCTCCATCGGGTGAATTTAACTGCAATTTTCCTTTAATCGAAAAAGCATCAGAGTCATCGTAAACTGTGCTGTTAGTGGTCCATTCAACGCGGGCCTTTCCGGTGGAAGTTACACTATTGGGAATCGGCGTCCAAATCCAGGTGGCATTGGCCGCGCCTTCACTGGCAGCTAAAGTGATAGCATCAGAAAAATCCCCTAATTGAGAAAATTTAATGGTTACATTATCCGAGGCCTTTAACCCGTTCACTGTCCAGTTTATTCTTTCCTCATTGCCTACTCTAAAGATATCTATATTGGTAGGACGGGTTACCGTAACCTTACCTCTGATGCGGATATTTGAGTTGGCATCATCATAAGGACTTACAGGTGTAGTATCGCTGCCATCATATCTGGCTACTCGCATTTGAACATTCTCAGCAACTGCCCAGGTAGGAATATTATTCCAGGTATATGTCCCTCCGCTGGCATTCCAGCCACCACCTGGCCCTGTAGGCGTAACCGGAACCCATGCAGAGCTATTGTTATACCAGACATGCACCTTATCCATGCTTCCGGTTAAATTCCAGGTAATCTGACGACTCTCAGTTACATTCCAGATCAAAGGAGTATTCGGATAGGTAACCTCTATATAAGGATAGACAGTAAAATACGGGCTTGCATTGCTTACCTGGATAGCGGCAGGCTGGTCACTATAAATAATGATTTTTGTTCCATTAGTAGATACTGCCTGCACCGGTATATTCACCCAGGTATAGTTCCCGGCGCCACCACTTACATTTGCCTGAATAAGTGTCTCAGTTGCCGGAGGAACCTGATAATAAAGGTGAGCCCTGTCCGTCCCATTCGCACTGGTCCAGGTTCCCCTTTTAGTCCAATTAATCGTGTCATTAGTCTGGGTATACCAGGCGCTAGAAGCAACAGGTGCGGTTATGGTCAGGTTGGCTTTTATATTAAAGTCACTGGCAGATGAATCGGTAACATTAGCCGCATCAGCATTCCAGGACAATTTTAATCTATTATTAAGCCCGGTAGCAGCAGTATCAGAAATTACCCAGCCATAACTCCCGCTGGCATTGTTCGTGCCCGGGATACTGCTATTTATCGCGGTCCAGTTTCCGCCACTGTTTGCGGATTGCCATAAAGTAAGATTATTAGTAGTTAAATTTCCTTTTGCATTCCAGGTAACGGTTACACTATCTCCAATAGTTAAGTTCTCGCCGCCATTGGGGTAGGTTAAATTTAAATCCCCTTTAATCTCAAATCGGTTATTGGCAATATCATAATTCCTTCCACCATAGGTGGAATTAAAGGTGGCATTTATATCCTGGACTGCTAATCTTAGGTTATTGCCAATGAGGTTTACTCCGCTGATTTCCGCAGGGATGGCCCAGCTATATGTGCCATCAGAAGCATTTAAAGCTGTAGTATTAACCGCAAGGGTGTAGCCGGCAATATTTGTGCTATTGGTAGCGTTAAGCTTCAGGGCTACGGGATGGCTCTCTATTGATTGGGCAGAGAGCCACTGGATATTATAGCTGCCACCCACCCTCCAGACATCTGTGCCATTATTAGTGGTGTTTAAATCTAAAGGAGGAAACTCTGCGGCAAACCAGGTAAGATTAACAGCAGTAGTTGTGCCATTTTTTCCCAGCAGTATGTTTGTTTCATTGGTATAATTGGCAGTAATATAAATATCGTCAAGGCCGGCTTGGTCTGTTGCACCAAGCGAGGGATATATAAAGGCAACGGTGCGGTTTAAATCCATAGCATTAGCTATGCTGATATTACCCGCGGTAGCTGTCCCCATATCATAGCTTCCCCTCTGGGCATATCCTTGATTTTTAAATTCTACCAGGAACCAGGGCGCAGTGGCTACCAGAACAGAACTGCCATTTAAACGATAAAACTGCAAGTTAGTAGCACTGGTGATATTTCCTTCCATTGCATATCTGTCTTCCCAACCTGCAAGATTAGCAGTGGTGGCATTAGGTGGTATATTATTATCACCGGCGCGGGTACTAAAAACTAAGAATGACCTGCCGGGGTCAACGGCATTAACCGTTACATTCTGTGCACCCGTAGTGCTATTGCCGGTGTGGGTAAATACTCCGGATTGGACATTGACATCCCGGTCAAATTGGATGACTTGATAGTAGACGTCAATGTTGTAGCGGTTGGCGGTCTCTCCTCTTCTTAGAGAAATCTGCTTTGGCGTATTAAATTGCACGCTCACTCTATTCAATTCATCATTATTGGTAGCTGACCTAAAACTCCTGTAGCTAAGCAAAGCAATTGTCTTGTTCAAATCAAAATCTGTGGGAGAGAAAGTGACATTTTTAGTGGTAAGCGTATCGCTCATCGGGGTAATGGCAGACACTACTTGCGCTCCCTCTTTAAATTCTACTATCATATACTGAATATTCATACCGAAGCCTGAAGTCAGGCGCCCGAAAAGTACGGTGCGCTCATCATCAATCGTACCAAAGGCATTGACGATGCGAGCATCATCACTGGCGCCTCCTATTTGAGCTGTAAAGAGGAGAAAGGATTTAGAAAGGACCAATGTGTCATTGGCTGGAATCTTACCGGCAGTAACCAGGTCAACGGATAGAATCTCATCAGTGCTGCCCATAACCGCGTTACCTCTGATCACCCGTTTTATCTGAAAGGCCTCTGCATTTTGGGTAAAGAGAAATACGCCCCAGATTAAAATTATTCCCGGAATAATTCTTAAACCTATCTTTTTCTTTCTAATCTTCTGGTGCATTTTTCTAATCACTGATTAAAGCGCCCGGTTGTTCTCCTTCTTCAGGATAAGTGGATTGGGGTTTGGGCGGAGATTTTCTTATAAAACTGATGATCTTTAGCTTGATTTTACTCTCCTGGCTTTTATCCTCGTATTGAGTAGATTCTTCATCATACTGGACCCCAATTGTATCTCCCACTCCTAACTGCTTTAGATCCCTTATGTGCTCTAATGTTACAGCCTGCTCAGCTAAAGGCAGCAGGATCTCCTCTTCTGTTCCCTTTTCTAAGTTGCGCTCATAGATGAGAGAGATGTATCTTTTACTTATCCCGCTTATCTCACCCTGCATTTCTTTGGCCGCTGTGGTTCGTTTTAATACTTTACCCTTAGCCTCATCCGCATTTGTATCTTGAAATAATAAAAAGATTAAAGCCAGACAAGAGACAATAATATTAAAGACTGTTTTTATTTTGTCCATCTTAACGCCCTCTCATTTTCACCTCGGTAAACAATGGCCTCTTCTACTCTATTCCTGCCGCTCTCTTGCAAAGTCCGTTAATTTAAACTAACGAATACTGATTGTGCTATAGTCAAATGTTGCATCCCGGCCTTCTTTGGGCCTTAAAACAATAGAACCTCTCATTGCTGCTGAGTTTATTTCTCCCCGTAGAAAAGCCCTGTCTTCTGTCCCTTGCTTAAACTGCATCGTCTCCCATACCAGAGTTCCATCATCCTGTATAGTCAAGGAGTAGTTAGAAGCAAGGTAACCCTCTGCCAGAAGATATTCGGAATAAACCTTATCCCCCTTAAAGGCTATCTTGTCAAAATGAGGATACTTTACTTTTGTTTCTTCCTTTGGTTTTACCGCCACAGTCCACACCGTTTTATCCAAACCCGCTGCGGGAGTCAAAATCGGAATTCTTTTTTCAGTTTTCGCGGGCGAATCTGTTTTTTCCCGGGGAGCAATTACAGTCTGGGGGGGCGTTCTGGTGAAGACCAGGATGAAAGCAGCTGACGAGGCCAGAATAATGGTTAGGTAAAGTATGAACTGCGGCCGCAAGGCGGATTTTTGTTCCCGGGGTTCAATTCGAGATTGTTTTTCTCCTATCTGTCTCTTTACAGATTGGATGAATTCTTGCGAACCGATTATATTGGCGTTCTCTAATTTTTGGGAGAGTTGTTTCAGCTCCTCGCTTATAATTCCCGCTGCATATTTTGCATAAGTATTTTTTTGAGGAAATTTCTTTTTTAAGAAACCGATGGCCTCTGCGATTTCGCTATCTACGTTAATTGTCTTTTTTATATCCTCAATTACCGCATTTTTAGTTTGCATTTCGCTTAGATAAAAAATACTGCTAGAAAAAATATATTCGCCCTGCTCTTTCACCAGGCCCAGTGTCAACGGCCTTATATGGGTGTACTGTATAAGATTCAAAAGATAGGGCTCTTTCTCAAGGACAATTGATTTGAAGCGCTCCCTGAATAAATGGCCCTTGCGATGATAAACGCCGTTAAAATATTTTGTATAGGATGAGTTGAGGTCATGCATAACCATTGATATATTAGAGCCCTCTTTTAACTCCAACAAAAGGTCAAGCTGGTTTGGCATAAGCGCAAAAGAAAACAGCTTAAACCCGTATTTTTGTTTATATTTTTCCAGCAGTTCTAAATATGCCTTATAGTCCATGGTATCCATAAATATATTTTGATTCAAGTTGCCGAATGACCTTACATAATACAGGCAATTGGTAACCTGAATCCTTGGTTGTCTTGGCATTGCTCATTTTTTCTTAAAGTGCCTGTCACTTTTGAAAAATTTACAAAAAAACCCAGGCAAACTTACCTGGGCATATAAAATGGCCTCTTTGGGTTACTTCGGCAGTTTGCCCATCCCGCATTTCAGGATGCATAACTTTGCGCCCCCCGATTACTCGGGGTTTGCCTTTTCGGAACCCTGGCTCTTTATTTACTACATCTGAAATAAAGCATATCATATTTTCTTGCAAAATTCAAGCCCCCATCTCTGATATTGCCAAGGGGGGGCTTACCCCCATGCAAAAGTGCAACGTAACAATATTGTTATCATAAAGTTATGTTACTAAGCACAGCACTACTTCTTCTCCTTATTATTTTTAGATTTCTTTGATTCTTCCGGCTTCCCAGCAGCCGCCGCAGCTATTGATTCAAGCGGCGCCATCTCAACGGGTTTTACCGTGGCGTAAGGATGGCTTTCGCTTTTGCCCTTGCCGGATTTATAAACTATCCCTCCCGCCATAACCTCGGATTTTATGTTTAATTCCCCTCTTAAGAAAACGATATCCTGCTCATTCTCATGCATCTGCATCGTCTCCCAGACAGCGGATATTCCGTCATCGCTGACGCTAAGTGAATAATTTGAGCCGTTCTTACTGTATCCCCGGGCAGAAAGATTTTTGGACATAACTATGCGGTCAGTAAATGTTAAGGCGTCTGTTTCAATTACCGCGGGCTTCTTTTCTGCAGCTGGTTTTACGGTTACGTATATAGTCCATTCCTTACTCTTGAGCGCCTGCGCGGTTTTTTCTACAAGTGCTGCGCGCTTTGCCGCCAATTTTTCCTCTTCGCTTTGAGCTGTTTCCTGCGTTTGCGGTTTTGGCCCGTCTTTTTGTGCCTTTAGGTTGCTTATACACATACCTGTAATTAACATACAGAATATCAATGCAGATAATTTTTTATTCATCTTTTCTCCCCTCCTCTTTTGGTTATTACTGTATTGTAAATTTTTATTTTTGCCTGCCTTTTTAAATCCTCAAACCACTTTGCCCATTCGGCATATTTTTTTCTTGTTTTTATCTGCTCATAATATGAATTTTTCAGTTTTCTAAACGCAGATTTATCAGCCGGCCTGTGATCCAGGACCTTGAGCACGCCGTAGCTCTTATAAATAGCCACTGGCGGATGGATTTGGCCTGGCCTCATTTTCATCATTCTGGAGACGGCTTCCTGAGGGTATTTCCATATGTCAATAAGAAACTCTACTGACACCGAGCCGGGCTGTTTAAAATCACCCGGCCTTTTCTTTTTTTCTTCTTCCCAGAAGGAGTTATTTTTACACGCCCGGCGGTAGAATTCCTGCGCTGCTTTTTCATTATCAAATTGGATTATTTCCGTGCCAAGATTGCTCTGCTCATTCAGGAATTCCTGATACGCCTCTTTTTCCAAAACCTTCGGCTCAATGCTTTCCATCACTGTCCTGCGGAGTTTTTCAATTTGCAAAAGGTGCCTGATTTGATTTTCAAAGAGCGCGGCCGGTTCATTCACCTTTTCTTTTACCCATTCCTCAAAGGCATCTTTATCTTTCTTCCAATCAAAGGTCACCTTCTCTGCCTCAAGCATCTTGCCTATTTCTCCATCCACCTCTTGCTGCTCTAGCATAATACCCCTGCGAAATGCTTCATAGGAAAGCAAGAGTTCGCCCCAAATAATTTTTTCCCTTTCTTCTGCTGCCTCTGGTAAGGGAGCGCCCCTATTCCCAAATACTGTAAGTACGCTCTTAACAAAAAAATAATTCTGCTGGCTGACCTTGAGATCAAAAAACTCACCCACATATTTCGGCTCCTCCTGCAACGGGACTAGAGTTTCTTGTTTTGCCTCTGGCGCATTTAATTGCTGGCTTTGTTCCTGGCAAAAAACCATATTAACCCAAAAGCTTGAGAAAGTAACATAGATAAAGAAAAGTATCCCTCTTACCACGCAGAATATATCCCTATGAAATGTATATAGTTTTATTCCTAAGTAATAAAATAAAAAGCCCTATTTTCGTTCTAAAAATGGGGCTTTCTGTTCATTATCAACAGAGAGAATATCATTATTATATTTTAACTCACAATTTACGGCCCATCCTGCGCATCAAACATTTGGCAACCTCTTTAAATTCTATAGGTTATCAAAGGCCTTTTATTGATTTTTCATCATAGCATAGAATTATTTTTTGTCAATAAAAATGTGAGCGGCTGTCTACTGCTTTTCGCACAAGATTAAATATTGTTTGCCAAAAATCTTCCATAAGATAGGTACCCTAAGATAAACCTCCACCAGCCAGCCCCATTGAGGATATTTTGATTTCGTTGTAAAAGGTAAAAACCGCGGCATGACTTTTATTAATTTAAAATCCAATGCCTTGAGCAATTCGGCAAGGCTTAGATCGGTCAAAGGTATTCTGTGGTCGATAAATATCCAGTAGTTATCGTAGGTAAAGCGCATATTGGGGCCCATAATAATGAGTTTGCCTTTATTCTTTAAAGCCTGTCTTACCTTAGTGAGTTTAGTGATAACATCTTCGATGGAAAGAAGATGCTCTAAAAAATTGCTCATAAAAACGATGTCTGCGGTATTATCCTCCAGCTCTTCTATTTTACTGACGACCGTTACTTCTTGAGTTGCAAATTTCGCTATGGTCAGTTCGTCAATGGCTATTTTCTTGCCGGCTTTAATAAAATTGATGAATTCACATAGGCCAGCTCCCATATCTACTACCGTATCTTTTTCGGAAATAAATTTCTGAAAGAAATTCCGGCAGAGTATCCTCCATATTGTATTTCTGGCCTTTCTCTCGGTATCGCTAAATCTGTTTATATATATCTTATCGAATACGGATAGCATCTTAAACCATTAGGCCTTTTTTAAGAAATTCCTCCTGATTAATCTGGCGGCGGTAAAAAATTTATTTTTAAAATCTCTGCAGCTCTTTGTGCTAAAGAGCTGCTTTATAATATAGCGCAGGTTAAAATAATGGCTGAAATATGCATACGAAACATAGTATTCTAATTTTTTCTTGGACAGATGCGGATAGGAAATGATGGATTCTCTTGCGGGATCGGCCGGACGGTATTCGCCGTAAACAAGCCAGCCGTTTTTTTTCGCTGCTTCATAAAAATCGGTGCCGGGAAAAGGATTGGCGATACTAAAAAGCACGTAATCCACGTCTAATTTCCTTACTTCCCGGAGCGTCTTTTTTATTGTCTCCTCGGTCTCCAGGGAAGTGGCCCCCAGAAGAACATTTATCTCCGGTTTGACGCCGTATTTTTTTAAAATCCGCACCGCTTTTTTTGTATCTTCAACCAAAGCGTTCTTTTTAATCGCATTGAGAATTTCCTGATCAAATGACTCTGTCCCTAAATCTACGTACGCGCATCCTGCCTTAGCCATTGCCTTAGCTACATTTTCGCTAATCGTATCAGGGCGGCTAAGGCAGGACCATTCTAACTTAAGCTCACTTAGACAATCGCAAATTTTAACTGTCCTTTCTTCATCCCAGATAAACTCATCGTCAATAATAGATACGGATTTAAAACCCGATTCTTTAATATTACGGAATTCTTCTTTTACCCTTTCTATAGAATGCAGGCGGGGAGGCGGCTTTATTCCATACTGCTTTTTATATTCTAGTTCTCGGGCGTACGATAAAGAATTTGGCACACAATACCAGCATTGGCCAAAACAACCCCGGGAAGTTAAGGCCGCGGTATGCGGCAGATTATGTAATTTCGGATTGAAATAAGCCGTATGGTCAAGAAGGGACCTATCCGGAATGGGGACCTGGTCGATATCCAATATATAGGAGGAAGCAAAATTATGGATGACCTCTGAACCTTTGCGGTAAGAAATACCCTTGTTTTCTTTCAAGTCAGCGCCTGTTTTCAATCTTTGTATAAGCTCTCTTATTATAAATTCCGGCTCCCCTCTTATTACAAAGGTATCGCTTCTATCTAAAAATACCTCGGGAGAAAATGTGGCCTGAGGCCCTGAAAAGATAAAAAGCGCCCCTGGCTTAACCTCGCGGATAAATTTCCTGGCTAAAAGGTCGGTATTTTGAGAGAGAAAAACAGTATAAAAAATATAAATATCTGATTCGTCATTACGTATAAAATCTTTAAAATCGCTTGCTTTCTTTCTTCTGGCAGCGAAATCCTCAATAGACACGGCATCTGCCACATTCTTAAGCAAGGTTGCCGAATATAAAACCGGAAGCAGCGGCAGGAAATATATCCCGTAGTTACAACCAAAACACCTATCCACGTTGTGAGTGCCGTCTAAAACCGGAGGTATCAAGAAAGTTACTTTCATTTCCTCACTTTCCCTTTATATCCTTTAAAGGAAAGAATAATTCTCTTAAGAACCCTGCTGACCAGAAAAAAGCAAAGATAATTATGGCCAACGGCATATTGAGAGCTGCCTTTATAGCCATCTTTTTGACCAGAGCTAATAAGATCAGGGTTATAAAAAAAATGATGCCGGACTTGAAAAACAAATCTATCGCGCCTGATAAGTAAAAGATGATTGCGGATAATAAAAAAAATGGAATGCTCAAGCCGCAGATTATATGAAATATATTCAGTAACCCAAAGCATCTCTTACCGACTTGCAGCCTGCCGATGGCAAAGCGATAAATCTGGCGCGCAAATCTTTTAGGCGAATTGCGCCGATAATGCCAGAGGATAACATCGGGCGCCTGCACCAGCTTATATCCTGATTTTCGTACGCAAAAGTTCATCCATACATCTTCGGCTGTCAAAAGATTCTCATCCACCGGCATTACCCTCTCCAGGGCTTCTTTACGGTAGAAAGCATTGCAACCCGGGATATCGTTTACCTCTTTCGCGGCAGACAGGCCTTTACGATGCGCAGTTGCCTGAAAAAATTCTGCAAGGCGAAAGAGGAAATCTATCGCTTTCTCAAAAGAAGAGCTCTCTGGCGGCATAAACGTTACTCCCCCTACCCCGCCTATTTTGTCATCGGCAAAATATTTTATACTATTTCTTAACCACTGCGTATGAAAGGTGCAATCTGCGTCCGTGAAGACAACAATATCGCCGGCAGCTTCTTTAAACCCGCGATTTCTCCCGGAAACTACTACCTGTTTATTGTTATCTACCACCTTAACTGCGTAATTCCGGGCGAGTTCTTTAGTATTATCCGTTGACAGGCCGTCAGAGACGATAATCTCAAAACGGTCTTTAGGGTAGTCGAGTTTCATCAGAGAATCCAGGCAGCGGGTTAACAGGGCCCCTTCATTTCTGACCGGGATTACGATTGAAAATAAAGGGCCGTTTTTCATCATCCTGGCTTATTCGGCCGGTGGCCTCAAGGTATAAAGGAAAACGAGTTTACCAAAGAGCTTATAAATGGTCCTCAATTGCCTTGCCCCGGAAAATGACTGCAGAAAAGTCTCGGGATCCGAACCCTTTCCTTTTTCTACTATTAGATAATACAACTGACTCGGTTCTTCAGTAAGCCCCACTTCTTTCACATGGTAATTATTCTGAATATATTCAAACAATAGCGGATTATTTGCTTTTAAGGAAAGTGCGAATTCAGCGGGATAAAAACAGGCGTAGCGTATGTTGAACCTCTTCTCTTTATCCTTAAAGCCTTCCAGGGTATCCTCCCAGCCGGCAAACCTTCGGGCATATCGGGCAATGCCCTTGCCCTGCGAATGAGTTAGCAAAAAAATGCGCTCCTTTGATTCCGTAAATTCTCTCAAGCTTTCTCCGGCAACGTCTAACCCTAAGAAAACTGTTCCATACATCCTTGCAGTTGCATTATACACAAAAGGCGCAGAAACTCCCATTATGCCAACCACCAGGAATAACAGGAAATACGCTTTGGGGATATTTTTAATCATCACTGTTTCAGGGATGGCTGAAACTGCATAAACAATCGAGACACAGACAAGCGCCAAGAACGGCATTTGATAATAATTGTGCTGATTGATAAAATCAGAAAATATCATACAATAAAAAATTGCGCTAAAGGCCCAACCTATGATATAGCGGTTTAATAAGCCGCGCCTTTTAAAGAAAGCAAGCAATATCCCTGATAAAGCTAATACTACAAATAGCAATGTAAAATTCTCCATATATATATAGCGCCAAATTATCACTGCGTATTTCTCCCAATAAGTAAGCGTGAAAATCTCCCATAATTGTATTCTCTTGAGTACCTGGGCATCCCACAGCCATAGCCCTGTGCGCTTTAACCATACGACAGCAAAGATAATAACCAAAAAAGGAAGAAATGCCGCTAATAAATTCTTAAAAATTTCTTTTTTGTTTTTGCAGATGGACTTCACCGGAAAACAAAATAGAAAAGGCAGTGCGCCTATTAAAAAGCTGAATTTATAAAGCCAGGCAATTGAAAATGAAAATCCGCCAAGAAGGAGATGGCATTTTTTAAGCGACAAGACGTATCTTAAATAAAACAGGTTACCTAAGAGCATGAAAAAAAAGGCAGGGCTTTCCGGCTGCAGGTTCCTTGAAAAGAATACCGCCAAAGGCATAACCGCCAATAAAAAGGCGCAAAAGAGAGCTAAAGCGGTATTAGCAAAAAGCAATAAGGCAATATAATACATAACCAAAATGCTTACAACTGCGAATAAAACATTGCCTAATCTGGCTCCCCAGATATTTTCTCCCAAAAGTTTCCAGGAAGCCAATATTTGATAGGAAATCAGGGGCGGCTGGGGATATAGTTTCATTCTTGGCTCTTCTTCAAAGGCATCATAGAAGTATACCCTTCTTGTTACCAAATCACCGCCTGCCTTCATTTCTTGCGCCATGCTCAAATATTCATTCTCCTTCATATTATGATAACCTATCGACGGGAAATTTAAATTGTAACTTCTTAGCATAAAGCCGAGGGCAAGAATTACGATTAATATAAAAGTTTTTGCCGAGCTCTGTATTCTTTTATCCATATGCACGATATATTTCTTGTAAGATATTTTTTATTCTTAGAATAGAACGTATCACCCAGAGTTCAAACGGCAGCAAAAAGAATTTATATTTGAAACGCAGCAACGCTATAATATAAAAGGGTACAGCTATAGCCTTAAGAGATACCCTTAGCACAAAAGGATAGTTATTAATTGTCCTATTCACATTTCCTGAAATGAAAAAAAGATAATATGATAGATCCCACGTAAGTCTTACATATTTATTAGGAACCCACGGTACATGTTTTAAATTAAGATCAAAAACCGCCCATTCTTCAAATTTAGCCGGTTCCTTGAAGCCAAGCTGTTTAGCGGTTTCATAAAGCGGACTGCCGGGATATGGCGCATACACAAAAAGAAGAAACTCATTATTTCTATTTATCTTATGGAGTTTATAAATAAGACCCAGGGTGCCATAGAATTCATCCTTTATGCTGTAGTTTCTGTGCGGATTTGGCACGCCTATCATCAGCGAAAATTGAATTCTTATATCATAGCGCTTCGCAACCTCTGAAAAATCGAATGTATCTTGTATCACAGCTTCCTTCTTTATTACATCTAAAACATCTTCCATGCCCGATTCTGCGCCAGTGAGAATATAGCGCAGGCCGCTTTCCTTCATAAGCTCCCATGTCTGTTTTTTGTATCTTGCTAAGGTATCTGCCCTTCCGTTGACTTGCCCCCATACTATATGTAAGTCTTTTATTCTTTCGCAAATTTCATAGACTCGTTTTTCATCAACAAAGAAGTTGCTATCAGAAATGATAATAGAATCTATGCCGTATCTCTCAACAAGATTCCGCATATCAGAGGCAACGCGATCCGGGGCCAAGGCGCTCCATCTCCTTTTGTAAATGACTTGTTCTGCACAAAACCCACAATAAAAAGGGCATCCCTGGCTGGTTATATAGCCGATAGTGCGCCTGCCTAGCCTGGTTCTAGCCGCATAGCTATTGATATCTATCAGATGATACGGTAAGGGTGGAAAATTATTGACATTCTCGAACGGCCTGGAAGGATTGGCAATTATTTTACCATCCCTTTTATATGTTATGCCAAAGATTTTAGATAAATCGGCGTTAGACTCCAGGGCTTTGACCAATTCTGTAAAAGTTCTCTCTCCTTGTCCTCTTACGATGATATCAACAAACTTGTTTTGTACAGTCTGCTCGGGAAATATACTAGGATGCCATCCGCCCCAGACTAGCGGCACATCCGGATATTTCTTTTTTACGATTTTAGCAACACTCAATCCATCGCTTATCTGATATCCGGTCATTGAGGTTATCCCAAAAAGAGTTGCGCCTTCAGCGCTATCTATCGCTTTTTCCTTTTCAATATAGTCGTATATCTTAATATCATAACCTCCCTCTCTATCCAAGAATGAAGAGATAGCCATTAAAGGTAAAACTGGATGCCCTTTTTTGTAGTATATCCTTTCGGCTTGAGGATTATAGAGTACAATCTTTCTCATATTATAAATTTTTTCTAATCTCTTCTTTAAGTAATAGTTTTTCTAATAAAACAAAAAGAATAGAAAAAAAATACTTGCGCGTTAATACCTTGATGTTATATTTACTTACCCCGCTTTCCCTCCCATGCCAATTAATTGGCACAATAGCATATGTGAAACCCCTGACAATCGCTTTAAGCGGTATCTCCACGGTAATATTGAAATACTGCGAAACAAAAGGCTGGAGCGTTTTTATCACTTCTGTCCTGTATGCCTTAAAGGCGTTTGATACGTCATTATAGCGAAGAAAGAATAAAAGCTGTATCAGCTTGTTGCCGAGTCTATTTAAAATGAGTTTTATTTTGGGATAACCGCTGACTCTGCTTCCTTTAATAAAACGCGAACCAAACACACAGTCATAGCCCTCAAGAATTTTATGATAATATTTTACGACGTCCTCAGACTCATCGGAGCCGTCGCCCATGAAGATAACAACCGTATCCCCTGAAACATTATTCAAACCCATTCTTATTGCCCTGCCGAATCCTTTAGGAGGAGGAGAGTTTACCACCTTAATTCCTTTATTTATTTTTGCGAAGGCGTCCAGAATCCCGGCAGTGGAATCGGTAGAGTTATCATTTACTAAAATGAGTTCGTATTCTATCTTATTTGCTTCCAGGGTACTGATAAGATTTTCTACCACCGGCTTAAGGCATTTTTCTTCATTATGTAATGGTATAACTATAGACAACTCCATTTGCTCCTTTTATTCTTTTAAATTTTTCACGTACAATACCTCAAAGGCGAGGGAGGGAAAATAATAGGTGAGCAATTGGCTTAACCCTGAGACTATCGTCCAGAATAGGTAAGGACGAAATCTTAAGGTAGAGAACATCGCATTTCCGCTTGCGCCATATCCTCCGGCTATGTTTTCTTTCCGCAAAAATTTCCACCCTGAAATCCCATATGCCTTATAAGCACGCCTGCTGAACTCAAAAACATTCCAGCCGCAATTGTGGACTTCGTATGGATTCCCCTCAAGAGCGCCCTGTGCCAGGTATCCATTGGGAGTGGTGATAATTATTTTTTTTCGTGCCCATTTTTCAACTTTTTCTAAAAGAAGCGTGCCCTCTTCCTTTGTCAGGTGTTCTAAGATTTCAATTAATACAACTGCGTCAAAGGATTTATCTGCAAAATTAACGCTTGAAACATCGGCTATTAAATATGCCTGATGCATCTTTTTGTTTTGACTCGTTTCAATAAAAGGTTTATAAATATCAACGCCGAAGCTGTACGGAATACCGCAGTGTTGAATTGGCGAGTCAGGGCCGCAGCCTAAATCCAGCACCGAAGAACATACCTTTAGTTCCCTTTGTAAACAATAAAGCGGTGTGTGTAGTAACCGGTTAATAAGTTTGCTGCGGTATAAACGAACTAATCCTTTCAATAGCTTTCCTTCGTTATATTATGAGAAATAAACAGGGCATATCCTCATCTTCTTGTTAAAAATAGTAAACTGATAAAAAAGGAAGAAAATACAGTCTGTAAACCAATAACTAACAGGGTCATTGCCAGGATAGATTCTCTTATCCGATAAAGCGCCCCAAAATCTTTTGAGAACCATTCTACAAAAATAAAGAGCGTCATAATAAATCCAAGCAGAAATAAAACACCTCCCAGTATTATCCCCCTTTCCAGATTAAAATGCCGCTTAAAGAAAAGGGTCAACGCATCATACTTTAGAAAACCCTGCCGGATGGCAAAGGTATGGGCGTATACCCCCAGATGCAAAATCTGATAAGAAAGAATAGAAATAACACTCGCAAAAATCATAAGGTGAATATCCCAGTAACGCCCAAGGAATAAAAAGGGGCCCTTAAGCAAAAGAAACAAAATACATAAACCAAAAATAAAACCTGCTATCCCTGGAATAAAATAGAGCCATACCGGACAGAAAAGCAGCATAAACCTGATATGCCGCCAGGCATCGGCTAAAGGAATTAACTTGGATTCGCCTTTACGGGGATAGTAATCAATGGGGATTTCGTAAACTTTAAGATTATTCCTGAGCGCGGAAACTACCATTTCTGTTGCAAATTCCATACCCATAGCCCTCAAGCGCATCTTATGGTAAGCTTCATTGGTAAAGGCGCGCATACCGCAATGGATATCGGAAAGCCATGTCTGAAAAAATAAACGGCATATACCGGAAAGTATGGGATTGCCGATATAGCGATGAGACCAGCTCATCGCCCCCTTTTTAATCGCTCCTTTAAAGCGCGAACCCATTACAAAATCATAGCCATCTTTCAGGTATTTTAAAAACCCGGGGATATCGTAAAAGTCGTAGGTATTATCGCTATCGCCGATGACTATGTATTTGCCTCTGACTTCTTTCAAGCCGCGTAAATACGCCGCTCCGTAACCGCGTCTTTGTTCTATTACCAGCGCTACCCCTTCAGCCCGGGCAATTTCCATTGAGCGGTCATGGGAACCGTTATCCGAAACGATAATTTCTCCTCTTATATGCTCTCTGGCAAATACCTCTTTAATCTTTTTTATGCAGACGCCCAATGTTTCTTCTTCATTAAGACATGGTAAAACTACCGACACTTCAATTTCGCTGCTCATATCAGTTTACCAAATAATATTAAAATAACGAATATAGTTATTGCCTTCCTCGGCGTCTATAAAAGGAATGAAATGCTTCAGGCCTTTGCCGCGTAGAAAATATAGACGCGTAAATATGCTCATTCCCAATTCGCGGTCAAGGAGAATGCATTTATACATATTATCCTCTGCCTTATAAACCAGAGCTGAAAATACCGAATTCGCATTCGGATATACATTTTCAACCAGGGTGTCATCAACTAAGGTAAACAGGCTCCTGGGTATCTGGCCGGCATTTGACTGGATGTTTTTTCCCTTAGGGTCATATATAAAACCATTATCAAAAAAAATTACCCCTTCTTTCTCGCGGCCATTGGCTAATGGGCTATAAAATTGCAGCCTGTGGGAAAGCCAATCATCCAATTTCTTTGTTGAGATAAGAAACACTTCCTGGTAAAACTGCTGTATCCGGGGCTCATTGATACCTAAATTTTTTAGATAGTCTATAATCTTATCTTTTTCGGCCTTATCAAAATTCTGAGCTATGTAAACCTTAGAGAAATCCCAATTTCCTAAATAGGAAATCGCTACCATCTTGGCCGGCAGGGTATGGTCAACAACAAAGCCTGCCTGTGATGGCCTGGCGTAGAGAAGACCTATTATTTCCTGGACTAGCGCAGCCGGCAAAAATTTTAAGAGTGCGTCTTGCGCATTTTCAGGAGATAATCCGAGTGCACTCTCCAGTAATAAAACCGACAATAAATGATCCTTGAGTTGTTTGTCGATGGTTTCAAATGCCTTATTAGCGCCATTATTGAGCATGCGTAAAATACTGACGCTCTTATTCTCATCGCTGGTAAGCATAGCCTTTGCCATCCAATACGCCTGAGGCGTATCCTGGCTCTGGCCGTCAAAAATCACCCTGCGCCGGGCAGCTGCCTTAAACCAATCTCCAAAATCCCACCAGGAATTAAGAATAGTCTCTTGAGAAGTCTTTTCTTTAATCAGATTTAAAACTCTATACCAGGTATCGTCCATAAGCGGGAAAATGCGCTTTGCTGCCTCGTAAGCCTTACTGACACAGAAAACATTCATGATAATAAAAACCATTATTACCAGAGAGGTCATCCATACATTTTTTTTATTTTTAAAATATTGAAATAAATCATTCGTCATCCAGCCCAGGGAAATCCCTAAAGGAATAAGCAGAAAAACCAGAAATCTTACCCCCCGGGAACTTGCAAAAAACATAGAAACAAACCATATCGTCAGAATCATAACCGATACGCGCTTGAAATCAGGATAGGCCCGGCTAAAGAAAGCGCGTATCAGCAATATTAGCAGAGAGACTGCCGAGGCGATAAAAATACCTTTTCCTATAGAATGGGCCATCTCAACAGAAGTCAGGCTTCTTAATTCTCCCACGGTTGCATATACATTTGGCCAGATGGAGGCCATCAGCGGCTTATTCAAGATAAGTGCCTTTTTGATGTAATCATACAATACGGCCAAAGGCTGGGCCCCTGCCAAAAACAGGATCCAAAGCAAACTTAAAAAAATAAACGCGCAGAGGGAAAAACTGTGTTCTTTTATTAAATTTATATTTTCTTTTTTTAAAAAAAGATGTGAAGAGAATAGATACCCTAAGTAAAAAAATTCATATATAATTATAATCAGGAAAATAAACCACCACTGCGACCAGTTATAACAAAAAAGCCCCACCCAGAAAGAAGAAAAACAAATCCAGAACGATTTTTGTTTTAAGGATGCGCTAACTGAAGCCTGGGCATACGTCCAGACAATCAACAGGGGAAACAACAAATTCAGGATATCTGTATCAAACCAGCCGGCATGGCTTCTCTGTAAAAAAATCGGCGCCAGCCCTACAAATAAACAGCTGATAATTCCTCCAAGTTCTCCGCCGTAACGAAATGAAAATACATATAAAACAATTATAAAAATAGCTGTAAAAAATAGCGGAAGATAAAATAAGAAGGTAAATAAAGGAATAGTTTTAAAAAGAGAAAGACATTTATAAAAAAAAGCTGAAAAATAATAAAGAAAATGCTCCCAGTTCAGATAACTTCCTCGAGGCGCAAGCATCAAAAGATCCCATTGCTTGCCGAATATGGCTTCATCTCCGGGATGGCCAAAGCGGACGACATTCTCCACATATCGCCCCCAGTGCCAGCAATCAAGCTCCATCAGATAAGTCCGTCCTGAATCATCCTGATATCTATCCTTAAGCTGGCGGTATAAATCCCGTATCTGGCCTCTAATTATTTTTTTATTATGCTTTTTATATTCGGCAACTCTTGTGCGCACTATCTCGTCTTTTGCCGTAGGGTAAAATTGAGGAAACTTATTCTGGACGTCCTGGATAACGCTTTGCTGAATTGTTTTTTCAACGATCTCTCTGGCCTGGGCTTTTAATTGGGGGAAATCTATAGGAAAAGAGCGGAAATATAAATTCACACTTAATACAAATAGTAAAGAAAGAATGGTGCGGATACTTTTACTCATATGATGGAAACACCGCCTTCAGCTTTTATGGCTTTGGCTATATGGAAAGCCAAACCCTGCCTTGCCGGCAGGCAGGCATTGCCTTACCGGCTTATTGCTGCTTTATTTGTATGGATTTTCTCAAAAGAGAAATTTTATCCAATTCCGCGTCAATTATTCTATTTAATTCGCCAAAGGCATTTTTAATCCGCGCAATGCTGGTCGCAGACTGCGCTTCAGTCGGATATGCTGTCTCATCCAGGATTTTTATATTCAATTCGCTGCCTGCTTTTATTTCTGACAGCCATTTAGAAAGAAAAACAACCGCCTCTTCGCTTATGTCTTTTTCCTTGATAGTATTGAAAATCCCTAACATCTGAAAATAAGCATCAAGCTCACGCATGGCCATCAGACAGGAATCCCACATACTGCTTAAAAGAAGGGCATCTTTTGAAGTTGCCAGATGCGCTTTTATTTCATTAGCTTCCTCAAAAATTTTACTGCGGATATCAACAAACGAATTATCTATGGCGTATACGTTAAAACTAAACAATAACCCAAGCACTAAAAGAACAAAGATAGTTTTCTTCATATCAGCCTCCCATTTCTTTATGGTTTCAACAATCTACTAACGTATATTATTTACTTTTGCATCACCAATGAAACAAGCATCTTATCTCCTGTCTCGGGCCTGCGACCTGCAACCTGTGGCTTGTGACTTGTAATTTGGCGGGGCTGTCGGGGCTGGTTATTTTATTGCATTGGCGTCTTGCCTTCATACGTTTCCCAGGTAAGCAGATACTTCTTCGCCCAA
>ERZ1292645.232-Hain-H14-02um-R2-232-length-22816-cov-5_pt1 | contig 22816 bp, 21 predicted proteins | sample MGYA00564401_ERZ1292645 | MGnify/ENA primary metagenome ERZ1292645 (study PRJEB36523, sample SAMEA6512644) | groundwater metagenome | collected 2019-01-09 | study: AquaDiva: Metagenomics assemblies of 32 groundwater samples | reverse complement strand
TGTTCGCGGCCCAAAATATTTCCAGCGCCTCGGATTTCAAGGTCGCGCTTGGCGATTTCAAGCCCCGAGCCGAGGTTTTGCAGTTCAAGCAAATAACCCAATCTTTTTTCGGCATCGGGCGTAAGATTTTGCGGATGATACAAAAAATAAGCGATCGCCTGCGTTTCGCTCCGGCCGATTCTGCCCCTTAATTGATGCGCTTGTGAAAGACCTAAAAGCCCCGCGTTTTCAACAATCAAAGTGTTGACCGAAGAAATATCCAAGCCGTTTTCTATGATGGTGGTTGAAACTAAAACATCTATTTCTTTTTTTCTGAAGCCGCGCATCGCGTCAATTATTTTGTATTCGGCCATCCGGCCGTGAATCGAGCCGACTTTGGCGCGCGGCAGCAGCTTTTTAATGATATCTATTGTTTTTTGGATTGTTCTTATGCGTCCCGAAACATAATAGGCCTGGCCTCCTCTGGCCAGCTCGGCTTTTAACGCCTCCTTGATTAGGGGTTTTGAAAATGGTAAAACCTTTGTAAGAGGCGCTTTGCGACCGCGGGGCGCCTCTTCGATTTGGCTTGAAGGCCGGATGCCGGCAAGAAAGAAAGCAAGGGTTCTGGGTATGGGCGTGGCTGAAAGCGAAAGAATATCTGTTGCCGGATAAAGCTTTTTAAAATGTTCTTTATGTCTGACTCCAAAACGCTGTTCCTCGTCTATTACCACAAGTCCAAGATTTTTGAATTTTACATCCGAAGAAAATAGGCGGTGCGTGCCTATGATTATATCCACCGCGCCGCTTTCAAGTTCTTTTACCGTTTTTTTATTTTCAGTTTTTGATTCAAGCCGAGTGAGGGCCGCGATTTTTATCGGCAGTCCGCCAGCTGGCGGATTAAGTCGGTTTTTAAAAACATTTAAATGCTGGTCGGCTAAAACCGTTGTCGGCGCAAGGATTGCCGACTGCTTGCCGTTTACTGCCGCGCGCAAAGCCGCGCGCAAAGCCAGTTCGGTTTTGCCGAATCCGACATCTCCCGTCAAAAGCCGTTCCATCGGCTCGTCACTCGCCATGTCGCGCAAGATTTCATGCAGGGCTTTTTCCTGACTCGGCGTAAGTTCGTATTCAAAATTTTCCCAGATGTTTTTTTCAATTGGGTCGGATATGTAAGGCGGCCTTTTTTGGATGACGCGATTCCTGTAAATTTTTATCAGCTCTTCGGCGTAGGCGATTATTTCCTCGCGCGATTTCTTTTTGGTTTTAAACCAAAAAGTTCCGCCGAGACGGCTTAGCCGAGGCTTTTCAAGTCCGTAATAAGGCTCCACTCGTTTTTTTTCCGAAATCGGAACAAATAAAGCGTCGGCTTTAGCGCCTGTGCGAGGGGAGGCGTATTCAATTTTAAAATAATTTTGGCCGAGACTTTTCTCGACTATTCCGCGAAAGATGCCGATGCCGTGGTCAATATGGACCACATAGTCGCCGTCAGCCAAGTTTAATTCGGAATCTTTTTTGAGTTTCGGTTTAAACGCCTCTTTTTCAATCGTTTTATGTCCTTCAATCGTTTCAATCGTGTTACCCAAAAATTCGACGGCGTAAGGCCCCTCTTTATTTATCGGATAAATTACAACTGACGAGCCGAGAGCCTTATAAGTTCCCGGATAAATTGCGCCAAAAACTTTTTCGTAACCCAATTCCGAAATTTGCCTTAAAAACCGGCTTTGACTTATTTTTTGTCCTTCTTCAACCAAAACCGTATTTTTGGTCCATGTTGGGTTAAGTTCGCGCTTTTTTATGATCTCTGATTCGTTTTCCGCCCACCACAAAGCGGGCCTTTCCAAAAAATATGGGGTAAGCCCAGCGATAAGAAGCGTATTTGATTGTTTCGTTGCTATATTCGGCAACTATTGCATTTTATATGAAAGGATGTATAATTCAAGACAGAAGCCCTAAAACACAAGAAGGAGGAAAGATAAATGGTCGGCGAGATCTTTATCATTGCGGCTCTTTTATTGACAGCGGCGGCGTCAATGCAATATATATTGAAGAAAATAAATTAAACCAGCGCGACCATGCGGGCGCGCTATTTATTTTGTCAGTTAAATTTACCCATCGCTTTTTCGGGGGATTCGGCGAGCATTGTTTCAAGAGCTTCGGATATTTTTTTAAACGATTTTTTAAGAGTTTCAAAATCCGGTTTTCTCATAGTTGAGGTGAGGAAGTCGGGAATTTTTTTATGCTCGGGTTTTTTGCATGGCGAAACACCGATTCGTATCCGCCAGAAATTTTTGGTTTTAAGAGCGCGGATCACCGACTCAACTCCTTTGTGCCCGCCCGAACCTCGGCCGAATGAAATTTTAATTTTGCCAAGAGGCAGGTCAATGTCGTCGTGCAAAACTATGATATTTTTGGCCGACAGATTTTTAACCGCCCCACCCGAATTGTTCATGAAAGTTTCGGGTAGGATTAAAATAACCTTTTCTTTTTTTAGCGCGCCTTCTCCCACAATCGATTGGAGGGGCTTGCTTTTTTTCCACTCGGAAAAATCATTTTTTTTGGCGAAATATTCCAAAGCGAGCCGTCCGGCATTGTGGCGCGCTTGTTTGTATTCCTCGCCCGGATTCCCAAGCCCGACTATTGTTTTCATAACCGAATGTTATCATTTATTGATTTATATATAAAATTATGCTATTTTTATATGATGAATTCTAAATTTTGGCCCGGTGTCTGGGAAATAGTCAAATTCGGCTTAACTGTTTTGGCGATTGTTTTGCCTATCCGGCTCTATATAGCCCAGCCGTTTATAGTTTCGGGCGAATCAATGGCGCCGACTTTTAGTTCGGGCGATTACCTGATTATTGACGAATTGACTTATAATTTCGTCCACGAGCCCCAGAAAGACGATGTGGTTGTTTTTAAATATCCCCAAGACCCTTCAAAATATTTCATCAAGCGCATAGTCGGCCTTCCGGGCGAGACCGTAAACGTTGACGGCAGGGAATGGCAAGTTGGCGACGATGAATATTTCGTGATGGGCGACAACCATCTTTTCAGTCTTGATTCCAGAAGCTGGGGACCGCTTCCAAGAAAAAATATAACCGGACGGGCATTATTAAGGTTGTGGCCACCGACAGCTTTGGCTTATATGCCCGGACAGAGCCAATTAGCGGCTCCAAATTATTAAACCAATGACCAAAAAAATTTCCAAAAAAGATTTTTTAAAAACGCCTAAGGGCACGCGGGATATTATGCCTCACGATGTTCTTTGGTGGAAGGCGGTTGAAAATAAAGCCGAAGAAATCTCCAAGGCGTATGGTTTTAAACAAATCAGAACTCCGCACATTGAACACGCCGAACTTTTTGCCCCGACTTTAGGCGAGACATCGGACATAGTAGAAAAACAAATGTTTGCTTTTAAGACCCGCGGCGGAGACAATTTGGTGTTGAGACCCGAGTGGACGGTGCCGGCGGTGCGCGCTTATTTTGAACACGGAATGCATTCTTGGCCCCAGCCAATCCTGCTTTATTACTACGGCTCTTTTTTCAGGCATGAAACTCCGCAAAGAGGCCGGTTTCGCGAATTTGAACAATTTGATCTCGAGGTTTTAGGCGATGAATCCGGTCTGGCTGACGCGCTTATCATCCGCGTTTGCTCTCTTATATTTCAGGAACTGGGCCTTAAAAATTTTACGGTTCATATAAATACTTTAGGCGATAAAGAGTGCCGAGGAGAATACCGAAAAGAGCTTTTGGCGTATTATCGGCGCAAAGTTAATTCGCTTTGCAAAGATTGCCGCAACAGATTAAAAACAAATCCGCTGCGTCTTTTGGATTGCAAAGAGCCGGCTTGCGTTGAGCTTAGAGCTGATGCGCCGAAGATGATTGATTTTACCTGCCAAACTTGCCGGGCGCATTTCAAAAGCGTTTTGGAATTTTTGGACGAACTTGCGATTCCGTATTTTTTAAATCCTCATTTGGTGCGCGGACTGGATTATTATTCGCGGACCATTTTTGAAATTTTTACCGATGTAGCGCCTGAAAAAAAAGAACCTGCTAAGGAGGCTGTCGCGGAACCTGATAAAGATTCGGAGAAAAAAACTACGACGCCCCCGACGGAAGGTCAGGGGGTCGTAGTCCCGACCGAAAGCGTCGGGAAAGAAAAACCGGCCGAGCCCTTGCCGACAGCAATAGCCTCCGGCGGACGCTATGATTATTTGGCCGAGAACTTGGGGCAGAAAAAACTTTTTGGCGTGGGCGTCGCTATAGGCGTTGACCGGCTGGTTGAGACGCTAAAAAGTCGCGGCGTCAGTTTGGTTAAAGAAAAGAAGCCCGATATTTGTCTTATACAGCTTGGACCGCAAGCCAAGAAAAAAGCCCTGGCCATTTTTGAGTCATTGCGCAAAGCCAAATTGAGCATAGTACAGTCTTTTTCCAAAGACAGTTTGCGCGGTCAGCTTCAATCAGCCGATAAGGCGGGTGCTGCGGTGGCTTTGATTATTGGGCAAAAAGAGGCGCTTGACGGAACTATAATCGTACGCGATATGTCTTCAGGCGCGCAAGAAACGGTCATGCAGGGTAAAATAGTGGACAGCCTGAAAAAGAAAATCAAAAAATAATATGTCCGATTGCATTTTTTGCCAAATTTCCAGCAAAGAAAAAGAGGCCGATATTATTTTTGAAGACGACCGCGTCGTTGTTTTTAAAGATATTAAGCCAAGCGCTAAAGTGCATCTTTTGGTTGTGCCTAAAAAACATATTCAGTCTATTAAGGATATTAATGAGCCGGATTGCGAACTCATGGGCGAACTTATATTTACGGCCAAGAAAATTGCCGAAGAGCAGGGCCTCGCGGGATATAAACTTTTATTCAATGTCGGCCGTGATGGCGGGCAGATTGTGGACCATATCCATATGCATTTATTAGCCAACTAGTGGATTTTATTTTTTAAATCTGATATTTTAAATTGAAATATGGCCGAAATAAAAAGACATGAAAATGAGACTACTTCGAGCGCCCTTAGGCGTTTTACCAAGCGGGTGCAGCAAGCCGGCGTTTTAAGCCGCGCGCGTAAGATTCAATTTAGGGCGCGCAAGCTCTCGGATTTCAAGAAGCGCAAAAACGCTCTAAGGCGCATAGCGCGTAGAAAGGAAATAGAAAAATTGCAAAAACTTGGTAAAATAAAAGAGCGCCGAAATGCTTAAGAAAAAACTGGAAGATGATTTAAAAAGCGCGATGAGAGCCGGCGAGACCCTGAAAGTTTCGGTTCTGCGCATGGTTTTAGCCGCTACGGCCAATCGCGAAATAGAGACGCTTAAAAAGGAAATAGGTCTTTCGGACGAGGAGGTTTTAGACGTGCTTTCAAAAGAGATGAAAAAACGCAAAGACGCGGCCCGCGAATTTCATGGCGGCGGGCGTCAGGTATTGGCGGCAAAAGAGGAAAAAGAAGCCGAAATAATTTCAGCGTATCTTCCGGAAGAAATATCAGACGAGGATTTGGCAAGAATAGTTGAAGAAAGCGTTCGCGAGGCAGGGGCAAACAGCATGGGGGACTTCGGCAAGGTTATGAAGGCGGCCATGGCGGTTTTAAAAGGCCGCGCTTCGGGCGACCGGGTGTCCGCTGAGGTTAAAAAAGCCCTGGCCAAATGATAACTAATTTGACGCGGTTGAATCCGCCGCGTCTAAACTGGAAAAAGTTTAAAAACAAAATATTGGGCAAGAATTACGATTTAAGCCTTGTTTTTATGGGCAGTAAAGAAATATCGCGAATTAATAAAAAATATCGCGGCAAAAACAAACCGACAAATGTCCTGGCATTCCCATTGGGCGCAAGATCGGGCGAAATTTTTATCGATTTGCCGCTTGCTTATAAAGAAGCCAAAACCGGCGGAAAATTAAGAAGCAAACACCTGATTTTTTTATATATTCACGCGCTTTTACATCTGAATGGCTTTAAACACGATACGGATAAACAATTAAAAATAATGAATAGAGCCGAGCAAAAATGGCTAAAAACATCATTCTAGGAATTGATATCGGAAGTTCAAATGTCCAAAGCGTTATAGCCGGATGGGATTATAACGACGACGGCCTTAAGATTCTTGGCGTGGGGCTGGCGACATCGTCCGGCATAAGGAGGGGCAAAATTATTGGTATTGAAGAAGTGTCAAAGAGTCTGCGATCGTCGGTGGCTATGGCCGAGAAAAAATCCGGGCTTAAAATGCGCTCCGCGTTTTTGTCCATTGGCGGCACAGACCTTTCCTCGGTCCGTTCTAAGGGTTTGATTATGGTCTCCAGGGCCAATAACGAAATTTCAGAACATGATGTTGGGCGCGCTATTGAGCAATGCCAGTCTAATATTGAACCCTTGACCAACCGCGAAGTTTTACATAATTATCCTCTGTCTTTCACGGTTGACGGGCAATTTAAGGTTTCAAACCCGGTCGGCATGGCAGGATCGAAGTTGGAATGCGACGCTATTTTTATAACCGCGTTAAATAAAGACGTACGAGGCGCGATAAGAGCCGCGGAGCTGGCCGGACTTATGGTTGAAGATGTGGTTGCTTCGCCAATTGCTGCATCTAGGGCGGTTTTGCCTAAGCGTCATAAAGAAGTCGGTTCCATACTTATTGATATAGGCGCTTCGACTTCGTCCCTCGCGGTTTTTGAAGAAGGTTTGCCGATATCGCTTGAAGTTTTGCCTTATGGCTCGGCAAACATAACAAACGACATAGCCACAGTTTTTAGAACTACGATCGATATGGCCGAAGAAATGAAGAGAAATTTTTCTTCGCCTACAGCCGCGGCCCGAAGACAGCTGGCCGAGATAATTTCAGCGCGCCTCTCGGACATTTTTGAATTAACCAATAAGCATTTGAAAAAAATAGAGCGCGCAAAATTGCTTCCGGCAGGTGCCGTCATTACCGGAGGAGGGGCAAGACTTTCCGAGATTGCCAGTTTCGCCAGGGACTATCTTGAACTGCCGGCGCAGGTCGGGCAGTTTGATGATGTCAGTATGCCCGACGGTCTTGATGCCGGCACATGGGCAGTGGCCGTCGGACTTTGTTTTATGGCTTATGATTCGGCTAAAGGACACCCTAACGGCAATTTTGAAATTCTTAAAAGGCCAAAAAACGCGATTGCGCGCTGGCTCAAATCCCTTTTGCCGTAAATAAAAAAATGGACCAAACGGGGTTTGGTCCAAAGTGCTTGTCGCTTTTTAATTTTTAAGCGCAGCCGTGGGTTACGAATAGTTGATTATTCCGACGATAAACGCTATCGCGCCTGCGCTCATGATTGACGTGCCTAATATCAGTCCGACTCGGTCGGCGCGTTTTTCAAACCCGTCTGCGAGTTTATCGTAAAAGTTTAGCACCGCTAAGAACAAACAAGCAATCGCAAAGCAAATAACCCAGGCAACATCAAGCAATAAGTCGGCAATCAGCGACATCGCATTTGCGACCAAGCTCGCAGGTCTCGTCAACATTGCGCGCTCCTACTTAAATGTGCGAATTAACCACTCTCATTATATAAAAATAATAAAAAAAAGTCAAGTTGTCGCTATAAGCTAAAAGCTATAAGCTAAAAGCTATTATGTCGCCCCAAGTAAAACCAGACGTAGAAACATTCGCGCGGGTTAAAGTTGTCGGAGTTGGCGGCTCGGGACTCAACGCCGTTGACCACATGCTTCGCTCTAAAGTAAAAGGAGTGGATTTCATCGGTATCAATACCGACGCCCAGGATCTGCACCATTCTTTGATGTCCAAAAAAATGCATATCGGCCGGAGCGTCACCAAGGGACTTGGCGCCGGAATGGATCCGGAACTGGGCAGGCAAGCCGCCGAAGAAAACCGTACCGAAATTGCCGAAGCGCTTAAAGGCGCGGATATGGTTTTTGTCACTTGCGGTTTTGGCGGAGGTACTGGAAGCGGCGCGGCGCCTGTTGTCGCGGCAACCGCGAAAGAGGCCGGCATTCTTACTATTGCCGTAGTCACTAAGCCATTTGCCTTTGAGGGATTGAAGCGGTCGCAAATAGCCGAAGAAGGACTGGTGAAACTTAGAAGCAACGTTGACGCAATGATTGTAATTCCAAACGACCGGCTTCTCGCGGTCGTGGACAAAAATACTTCTTTTCTTTCGGCTTTTGCCATGTGTGACGAGGTCTTGCGCCAAGCGGTGCAGGGCATATCGGATTTAATTACCATGCCCGGAATAATTAACGTGGACTTTTCGGACGTTCGGGCCATAATGTCCAATTCGGGATCAGCCTTAATGGGCATCGGCAAAGCGGCCGGAGAAAAACGTTCTGAAGAAGCGGCGCGTCAAGCCATCAGTTCTCCGCTTTTGGACATGTCTATTGATGGCGCTAAGGGAGTTCTTTTCGCGGTATCCGGCAGTGAGGATATGACTATGTGGGAAATCCAGGAAGCCGCGCGCGTCATTACTGGCGCCATAGACAAAGAGGCTAAAGTCATTTTTGGCGCATTCCACGACGACCGTCTAAAGCGAGGCGAACTTAAAATAACGGTCATTGCCTCGGGTTTTCCGGCCGAAGGCCGAATCCAGAAGCTTTTTCAAAACGACAAAGAGAAAAAAGACATTGTAAACGGCAATGCCAATCTAAAAAAAGAGCTTGGCGAGGAAGACGATTGGGAAGCGGTGCCGGCGTTTCTAAGAAGGACCAAGAGAGGTTAAATTTGGTTTTTATCAACCTTTTTCCACAGAGACTTCGGATTTTAAAACGAATATAATTAAAAGTGTCGGTTATAAATAATTTTTCTCTTAAATTAAATGCCTCCAGTTGAAGCTAGGGCGGGCGGGAAGCTTGCTTTAAAAATAAGTCCCAGCACGGTTTTGAAAGAAGTCCGCAAGCGAGATGGGCGAGTGGTTCCTTTTGACGCGTCGCGCATGGTCAGCGCGATATCGCGAGCTATGGAGGCTGTTGGCGAAGGAAATTTAAAAAACGATCCTTACCGTGTGGCCGAAGCCGTAATCAAGGAACTGCATAAAAAATATACCAAGGGCGGAACGCCGGGCATCGAAGACATTCAGGACATTGTTGAAACCCAGCTTATCCTTATGGATTTTCCGCGAGTGGCCAAAGCTTACATTTTATACCGGCATAAACGCGCCGAAATAAGACAGGCCAGTAAAAAAGTTCCGTCTGTTTTAAAGAAATTAGTTAAAGAAAGCAAAAAACATTTCCGCAATTCGCTTTCAGAATTCGTTTATTACCGAAGTTATTCGCGCTGGATTGACGAAGAAGGCCGCAGAGAAACTTGGGTCGAAACGACAGATCGTTATATAAATTTTATGCGCGAGAATCTCGACGACGCATTACTGCTTGAAGAGTATCAGGAATTGCGCGAAGCAATTTTAAAACAGGAGGCAATGCCTTCAATGCGCCTGATGTGGTCGGCAGGAAAAGCGGCCAAGGCCACGAATGTCGCGGCCTACAACTGTTCATATATCGCGCCGACCAAAATTGAGGATTTTGCCGAGGTGATGTATGTCTCAATGTGCGGAGCGGGTGTCGGATTTTCGGTTGAGTCTCAGACTGCGCAACAACTGCCGCAAATAAAAAAACAGACCGGCGAAAAATTACCAACTCACGCTGTCATCGACAGCAAAGAGGGCTGGTGTAATGCTCTGACCGCGGGTCTTAAGACTTGGTATGGCGGCAAAGACATTGATTTTGATTTTTCGCGCCTGCGTCCGGAAGGCGCGAGGCTGAAAACCATGGGCGGTAGGTCTTCGGGCCCCGGACCGCTCCGTGATTTGATGGATTTCACACGAAAAAAAATTTTAACCAAACAGGGCCGCAGGCTTTCCAATCTTGATGTCCACGACATAGTCTGCAAAATCGGGGATATAGTCGTTTCGGGAGGCGTAAGGCGAAGCGCTTTGATTTCCTTATCCGATTTGGATGACATTGAAATGCGCGATGCTAAAAAGGGCCAATTTTACATAAAAGAGCCGCAAAGAAGCTTGGCTAATAATTCCACGGTTTATAACGAAAAACCGACTGCGGCCCAATTTCTTGAAGAGTGGCTGGCACTAGCCAAAAGCGGTTCGGGTGAGCGGGGAATTTTCAACCGCGGCGGTTTGAAAAATCAGACTCCTGTAAGACGCTGGAAAATTTTAAAAGACGATGAGCCGACTTGGGGCACCAACCCGTGCGGCGAGATCATTTTGCGCTCAAAGGAATTTTGCAATTTGACCGAAGTCGTAGCTCGCGCCGATGACACCGAAGAATCTCTTTTGAGAAAAGTTAGACTCGCCACAATTCTCGGAACTTATCAGTCGTCGCTTACGGATTTCCCGTTTCTTTCAAAAGAGTGGCAAAGAAATTGCAATGAAGAAAGGCTTTTGGGTGTTTCAATCACTGGACAGTGGGATTGTCCGGCAGTCCGCAACCCGGATGTTTTACAGCATCTTTTGGCCGAAGCGCGAAAGACCAACAAAGTTTATGCCGCCAAATTCGGCGTGGCGCCATCGATGGCCATCACCTGCGTCAAACCATCGGGTACGGTTTCGCAACTGGTTGACGCCTCATCCGGCATGCATCCGCGCCACTCCGAATATTACATAAGGAGAATTCGTATTTCGGCGACCGACGGACTTTTTCAAATGCTCAAAGACCAAAAGGTTCCGTACAAACCCGAAGTCGGACAAGCGACGGGGTCGGCCAACACTTATGTTATTGAATTTCCGGTTAAAGCGCCGAAGGGCGCGGCGTTTAATAAGGATCTTTCGGCGATCAGTCAGCTTGAGCACTGGAAAATGGTCAAACAAAATTATACCGAACATAATCCATCGGTTACGATTTCGGTCGGAGACAATGAGTGGCTGGACGTCGCGCATTGGCTCTATAAAGAGTGGGATATTTTAGGCGGTCTTTCTTTTTTGCCGAGGGAAGAAATGGTTTATCAGCTGGCGCCATACGAAGCCATAACCAAAGAACGCTACGAAGAAATCAAAGCCGGTTTTCCGGATATAGATTTTTCCCAAATTGTGCTTTACGAAAAAGACGACACAACCTCGGGCGCGAAAGAACCCGCCTGCGTTTCGGGTGTCTGCGAAATTCAGGAGTTGTAGAACGGCCACGCTAAAATAAACTCATTTTCCAAAAAAAACATCAAAGTCGCAAGGACTTAACATAAAGATGGCCGTATGCTATACACACTCTAGGCAGTGCTCATTCACAATTCAATAAGGAGAAGTCGGGAAGAGAGAGAAATAAGGACAGGGAAGCGCCGGGATGGTGTGCCCGGCCAACATCACGCAGTCCTTAGAGGGGAGGACGTAGTAATGCCAGTACAAACGCGTGTGATGGATCGGTATGTGGTTGAGATGGATCGGGAAAAGAGGGTGGCCGAAGCCAAGGCCTTAACGCAAAGAATTATGCAGGAAATAGCGCCATTTTTTGATCGCCAACTGGAAATTTTTACCATGGGTAATGATGATCACTTTGTACCAAGAGAATTTTGGTGTGTTGCGCTCAAGAAGAGCGGCTGGTTTTCTAGGAAAAGTGATTTAATGTGGGTTGCTGGCTACTACTATAATAGGGACATCGAGGTTAAAATATGTAGAGTTACCGCAGGAAAAGAAGAATTAGTACATAAAATAAAAGATATTTGTATTAAGATATTAGAGCCATTTGCGAAAAAATTAAATAAATCCCTAACCGTTTATGTTGATTAGTGGTGCGGCTTTAAAAATATTAAACTCGTCCCATTTTAGAAGGACAAGTTTTTTGTTTTGTTTGACTTTGATGACAAACCATGCTATATATAAATAGGTTGCGCGTTGAATGGTCGCTGGTCCTGCAACTGCGGGGCTAGAGGAAAGTCCGAACACCGTTTTCTGCCGTAGGGCAGGAATCAAAGGTAGCGGGTAATGCCCGCCTCCCGATGAAAATCGGGACGAGATAGTGCCACAGAAACTATACCGCCAATCGTCATCTGTTCAAGTTAATCGCTTGAATCGTTGAAAGAGGTAAGGGTGAAAAGAGTGGGGTAAAAGCCCACAGCGTTTTACAGTAATGTGAAGCGATGGAAAACACTTGCCCGGTGCAAGGCCGTACTTCCCGATTTATCGGGATTTGTGCCGCTTGAGTCTAAGAGCAATCGAGGACCTAGATAAATGACCATATCCGCCGATGAGGCGGAAACAGAATTCGGCTTATAGACGCGTAACTAAGCAGCCCCGTCCGCCAGTTGGCGGACGGGGCTGCTTTTTAGTCCTCTATGAGTTTCACTTTTAATTTCTTGGGTCTTCGGCCCTCAAAGCTTTTTAAAAATTTTTCAATGTCAGAATATGTGTAAAGACGATAGTTATTGACCGGATGGCGGATGGCCACCAGCTTTTCGCGTTTGTCCCAATTACGCAGTGTCAGGGGCGATACCCCGAGATATTTTGCCGCCTCCTTGATAGTCATATATCGCCCCATCTATATATTGTGCACAAACCGGTTTTGTCAGTCAAATCGTTTGGTGGTACTATTTAAATTATGACCGAAGACAATCTGACCGAAAAAATCATGGCTTATTCTTTCTGGGATGATATAGGCCGCTGGTCGGTTTATTTGCTTGGTTTTTTGGTCCCGATTCTAGCTTTGCCATACACCTCTAGTCCTTTGACCACTAATAAAGTGGCCCTGTCTTATTTTTTAATCATTTTTGCCTTTTTTTGCTGGCTTATCGGACGCATAAACACCGGCACGGTTATTTTGCCAAAAAATTATTTGGCTTTAGCGCTTGCGCTAATGGTCGCGGTTTGGTTTGTGTCCGGAATTTTTTCATTAAGTCCGCACCTTGCTTTTTTTGAGCTCTCGGAAGACGCCTCAAGTTTTTTTGCGATGCTCATGTTTGTTTTGGCCGCCTTCGTCGCTTATTTTTATCTGCGAACTCCTGAAAAAGCGTTTTTGTGGTTTTTGGCGATGTTTATGTCCGCCGCGCTCATTTTTATTTTTCAATTTTTGCATATTTTTTTCGGCCTGAATGTTTTGCCGTGGGTTGAACTTCCTTCAAAGACCTCCAATTTATTTGGTTCATGGACCGAGTTTGGCGCGTTTTTCAGCATTGTCGGCGTGCTTTCAATTTTTCTTTTTGAAGTTTTGGTGGAAAAAAAATTGCGCGCGCTTTTTCTCGGCTTATCTCTAGCTTCATTTTTCGCGCTGGCAGCGGTCAATAATCGCCTTCTGTGGTGGGTCGTCTTTGCCTTTTTGCTGATAATAATGGCTTATCTTTTGTCTTTGAAGCCGCGGCGCGTCAATATTTTTCGCGCGACATTTTTTGTTTTAATCGCGGTGCTTTTATTTATTCAAGCGCCGGCCATTTCTTCATACGCAGTCACGTATCTGGGTGTTGATAGTCTTGAAGTCAGACCCTCGTGGCCGGCGTCCTGGACTGTTATTCAAAAAACGCTTGAAGGCAACGCTTTATTGGGTTCGGGTCCGGCGACTTTTGTTTATGACTGGCTGCGTTTCAAGCCGCTTGCGGTCAACGAGAGCATTTTCTGGGCAACTAGGTTTTCAAGCGGCATAGCCTTTGCTACGTCTCTTCTGGCTTCGGTCGGAGTTATCGGTTTTGCCGTATTTTTGTTTACAGTTCTTTCATTTTTGTATTACGGAGTTAAAACGCTTACAGCTTCGGGTCAGACTCGCTTTGATCCGCTGTTCATTTTGGTTATTTTGGGCGCTCTCATGGTTTTAACTTACTCATTTGTTTACAGCGCCGGTTTTGTTTTAACGCTTTTCTTGTTTTTGTTTCTGGGAATGTTTATGGCTTTTATTTCAGAATACAAAATAGCCGGAGAATATAATATAACTCTTTTTCAAAGTTCCGGCGCGGGGTTTATATCGGCTTTGGCCATCATATTTCTTTTAATCGTTGCTTTTTCCGGTTTTTACGTCTTTGGACAAAAATACGCCGCAGCTTACTTTTTTGGCCGGGCCGGCGAATTGAATTCATCCGGCGATACGGCTGGAGCCCGAAGCGCCCTGGACCGAGCGATTGTTTTTGACGGGCGTGACATTTATTTTAGAGCTGCGGCCGAATTTGATTTGGCGCAAATAGCCTTTTTATTACAAAGAGGCGATCTCTCCCCGGACGATATTAGGGGCGGGTTTCAAAATCTTCTGAGTCAATCCATACAAAACGCTCAAGTCGCGGTTCGGATCAATCCGGCTGAAAGCCTTAATTGGATGTCTTTAGGCCGGATTTATGAAGCGGTTGTTCCTTTTAAAGTTACGGGCGCATCAGACTTTGCTTCGGCCGCTTATATAGAAGCCGCGGCGAAGAATCCAACCAGTCCCGAACCGCTTTTAGCTCAAGCTAGAGTTGCTTTGGCTTTAAGTCAGCTTGGTCCGGCAAAAAATCTTCTTGAGGAATCTTTAAAATTGAAAAATAGTTATACGCCGGCGCATTTTTTACTCGCGCAAATAGAGGAGGCGCAAGGGAACACCCAAAACGCCATATCACGCGCTGAGGCGGCGGTTATTCTTAGCCCCGATGATTTAGGCGCTCTGTTTCAGCTCGGCCTTTTGTATTATCGTTCAAATCGCCTCAATGACGCCGGATTGGTGTTTGAAAGGGCTGTTACTTTGAGTCCAAATTATTCAAACGCGAGATATTTTCTTGGTTTGATTTATAGCCGTTTAGGAAATAAAAGCGCGGCTATTGAACAATTTGTCCGGATTCAAGGCCTCAACCCCCAAAATGAAGAGGTCGCGAAAATCCTGAATAATTTACGCGCAGGCTATAGCGCTTTAGCCGGCATTTCCCCTCCGCCCGAATCGCGCAAAGAACCGCCGGTAAAAGAGTAGGAAGACTTTATGGTCGGGAAAATTTTATCGTCTTTTAACCGAGAAACATCGGGTGTTTATCAAGCCGCTTTATTGATTGGTTTATCCAGTATTTTAGCTAAATTACTGGCGCTCTATCGCGACCGTTTACTTGCCGGCTCATTTGGGGCCGGAGAAATGCTCGACATTTATTTCGCCGCTTTTCGCGTGCCGGATTTTTTATATTCGGTCTCGCTTATCATCGCGACTAATGTCGCCATCATGCCGATTTTAATGCGAAAAGAAAACCAAGGCCACGACGAGGTTAGAACCTTCATTTCCCAAATTTCCAGTTTGTTTATTTTAGCGGTAGGCGCCACGATACTCGCGGCGTTTTTTTTAATGCCTTATATTGCTTCTTTAATCGCCCCGGGTTTTTCAGCGGTAAGTTTGGACAAGCTCGTTGTTTTAAGCCGCATCCTTCTTTTATCCCCACTGCTTTTGGGTTTTTCAGCGCTTGTTTCCGGCGTCCTTCAGATTCATAACCGTTTTTTTATCTATGCCCTAAGTCCTATTCTTTATAATGCCGGAATTATCAGCGGCATTTTGTTTTTTTATCCGAAAATGGGCCTCTCGGGTTTAGCCTGGGGCGTTATTCTGGGCGCCTTACTGCATTTTTTAATTCAGGTGCCGAGCCTTATAACGCTTGGTGTTTTTCCCACGCCGACATTTAGGATTTTCAGCCGCGATATTTTTGAGGTTTTTAAGTTTTCGCTGCCGCGATCAATGGGACTCGGTTTCAATCAGATAGTTTTAATCGCGCTTACGGCAATTGCTTCGGCTATAGGCGCCGGCAGTATTGCTATTTTTCAGCTGGCATACAATTTATTCGGCATTCCTTTGGGCGTGATCGGACTTTCTTACAGCGTCGCCGCTTTTCCGGCTATGGCACGGTCTTTCGTTGACGGCAAAAAAGAAGAATTCGTTGAAGGCGTGGTGTCGTCTTTGAGGCATATTATTTTCTGGTCTCTGCCCTTCGTCGTGTTTTTTATAGTTTTACGCGCGCACATTGTGCGCGTGATTTTGGGCGCGGGTTTTTTTAGCTGGGCCGATACCCGCTTGACCGCGGCAGCTCTGGGTCTTTTTAGCGTTTCAATACTGGCTCAAGGAATAGTTTTGCTTCTGGTGCGCGCGTTTTACGCCGCCGGACGCACCGCTTTGCCGTTGGTTGTAAATGCCATTTCAAGCCTGATAACTATCGCTATGGCCTTTGGGGCTTTGTATGTTTTTGAAATGAATACATCCCTGCGTCTTTTTGAGAAATCTCTTTTGCGCGTTGAAGATTTGGCCCAAACATCTGTTTTGGTTCTGGCGATTTCTTTTAGTGTCGGCAATGTTATCAACGCGGTTTTATTGTGGCTGGGGTTCAACCGGTCTTTCAAAACCCTTGACGGAACACTGCTCCGTTCAACTTTACAAAACGCTGCTGCCGCCTTGATTTTAGGCGGAGTGTCTTACGGCGTTTTACGATTAACTGACGAGTTTTTCAACCTGCAGACTTTTCTTGGCGTATTTTTTCACGGGGTTTCCGCCGCTACAGCCGGGCTGTTTCTGGCCCTAATTTACCTTTGGTTTTCGGGTAATCGCGAAATGCGCGACATAGCCGCGGTGTTTCGCCATAAATTTTGGAAAAGCGAAGCTATTGCCCCGGAGCCCAGAAGCGCGGTTGAGGGTTAAATTGAATGTTGGATGTTAATGCCGTATAAGTTTGTTATGGATAACATAAGAAACTTCGTAATTATCGCTCACATTGACCATGGCAAGAGCACTTTGGCCGACAGGTTTTTGGAATTAACCGGAACTATTGAGAAAAGAAAAATGCGCGAGCAGTTTTTGGATCAAATGGAGCTTGAGCGCGAACGGGGCATTACCATAAAAATGCAGCCCGTAAGGATGCTCTGGCATCCTGGAGGTCCTGAGCGAAGCGAGGGGCCGGATTATATTTTAAATCTCATAGACACCCCCGGCCATGTTGATTTCGCTTATGAAGTTTCGCGGGCCCTGGCCGCGGTTGAGGGCGCGATTCTTTTGGTGGACGCCACGCAGGGAGTTGAAGCCCAGACCATTTCTGTTTTGGATTTGGCGCGCGAATTAAAACTCAAGATAATTCCGGTGGTCAATAAAATTGATTCGGCTGGCGCGAGAATCGAAAAAACTAAAGAAGAAATACAAAAAATTTTAAACGTCCGGCCGGATGAAATTATTGAAGCATCCGGCAAAACCGGCCAGGGAGTCCACGGCCTTTTGGAAGCGGTCATTGAACGCGTGCCGCCTCCTGAACAAAAATCAGGACCATCATGTCGCGCCCTTATATTTGATTTTGATTACTCGGTGCATCAAGGAGTTATAGCCTATGTCAGAATCTTCGACGGAGTTTTCAAAAAAGGCGATGAGATAAAATTAGTCCAATCCGGAGTTAAATTTGAGACACAAGAAATTGGCATATTCAAACCGGCTCGCTCGCCGACTTCCGAATTGCAAGCAGGCGAGATAGGATACATCGCGACCAATATTAAAGATCCGGCTTCGGTTAAAATTGGCGACACTATGACTTTGGCTTCGCGGCCGGCCATGGCTTTTGGCGGATACCGCGAGCCCCAGCCGGTGGTCTGGACCAGCGTTTATCCTTTGAAAGAAGACGATTTCTCGGATTTTAAAAAAGCTATTTTGCGCCTGCATTTATCCGACACATCCTTTTCTTACGAGGAAGAATCCTCAAGCGTTTTGGGCCGCGGAATGCGTCTCGGTTTTTTAGGTATGCTGCATTTAGAGATAGTTATTGAAAGGCTCAGGCGGGAATTTGGGGTCAATGTCACCGCCGCATCACCAACGGTGGCTTACGAAATAAAACTAAAAGATGGCCAGTCGCGGATAATTTTCGCGCCGTCTGAGTTTCCGGATGAACACGAGGTGGTTTCGGTTAAAGAGCGCTGGGTGCGTTTTAGACTGATAGTTCCCATGGAATATTTAAGCGCGGGCCTTCAGCTGATTCAGGCGCGCGAGGGTTCAATTTTTAATACGGATTCTTTTGGTGAAAACCGCATTATAATCCAAGCCGAGATGCCGATTCGGGAACTCATGCGCGATTTTTTTGACGAGATAAAAAGCGCGACCTCGGGCTACGCTTCTTTTTCTTATGAATTAGGCGATTGGCGCGAAGCCAGCGTCACGCGTCTTGATATTTTGGTGCATGGAGAGCGCGTTCCGGCTTTCAGCCGCGTGGTTTCGCGTTCGCGTGTGGAGCGGGAAGCCAAAGACGCGGTTGAAAAGCTTTATTCAATCATGCCCAGAGAGCTTTTTGCCATGAAATTACAGGCTCAAGGGCTCGGCCGCATTATAGCCTCGCGGACTATGCCCGCGCTTAAAAAAGACGTGACCGGATATCTTTACGGCGGAGACCGCACGCGCAAAATGAAGTTATGGCAAAAACAAAAAAAAGGAAAAAAGCGCCTGAAAGAATTCGGGCGCGTCAATATTCCTCACGAGGTTTTTATTAAAATGATTCGCCGGGGCTGACTGGAATTAAAAAGTACCGAGCAGAGGAATAATCAGATAGATTATCATTCCGATGATGGCCAATACGCTGATTATCGTCCAGACGACGCCGTATCTTTTTTTATGTTTCTGGCTTAAAAGCATATTGGTATAATAAACCCCCACGACCAATCGAGCAATGTTATAATAAGTTTATGATAGTAAAAAATTCGCGCTTGGCGCTATTGCTCGATTGGTGCGGGGGTAAAATAAAATGAAGAGTTTTCAAAATCGCAATTTTAACCGCAGGCTTATGTATTCTTGGCCCGCCGTCGCTGTTATATTTTTGGTCGCGGTTTTTTTGGGCCAAGCCGCGGTTAGATCATATATTACGGCTAGTCGCACGCGCTCGGCTTATTTGGAAGTCAAAAAAGATCGCGAAGAACTTACGGCTGAAAGGGCAGATCTTGAAAAAAAGCTGGACTATCTTTCAACTTCGTATGGTCTTGAAAGGGAACTTAGGCGGAAATTTGGTTTAGTCAAGCCCGGCGAGCGCCTTGTGGTCATGGTTGACCGGCCGCAAGAGACATTGCCCGAAGAAAAAAATAATTTTTATTCGCTTTTATCCGAGGTCGGAGATTTTTTTATCCGTATTTTTAAAACAGGACAATGAAGCGCCTGTTTTATATTTTGGTAGCCCTCCTGATTTTGCTCGTTGTTTTATTGCTGGCGTCTAGCGCGCGCCTTTATCCGGTTTTAAAAATAAATAACAGTTTTGTCTGGGCCTCTGATTATTACGATCGTTTTTCGGGTTTTGAATACTATCGCCTAATGACATCCGAACCGATTGACGAAAAAACGGCCGTTCGCGGATTGATTTTGTCGTTTATTGCCGATAGTTTGGTTGAAGACGAGCTTTTACGAAGAGGCGCGGATTTGCGTGAAGCCGAAAAGCGAGTGAAGGATGCTTTGATGGCCGGAGGAGTGGAAAATCTTGAAAAAGCGGCCGCGTCCCTTTATGGTTGGGACATAGAAGAGTTTAAAAAATTTTCTCTTTTTCCGCAGGCCAGAGAGGACATTTTAACCGAGGTTTTGCAAAAAGATGGGATTGATTTTGATGAGTGGCTTTTGCGGGAAATGGCCAAGGCCGACATAAAAATTTATTTTTTGCCCCACAAATGGGAAAACGGCAAATTAAGCGAAAAATAAAATCGCGGGTATGGTCTAGTGGCATGATGCGGTTTCTTCCAAAAATTAAGGAGCGAAGCGACTATAATTTTTGAGAATCCCGTTAAAATTTTGCGAGTATAGTATAGTGGTAGTACATCTGCTTCCCAAGCAGGGGGCGGGGGTCCAATTCCCCCTACTCGCACCAACCTTTATTTTTTACGCAAAATACTTAAACTATCTTTAGGCCGACCTAGCTCAACGGCAGAGCAATCGCTTCGTAAGCGATAGGTTCCGGGTTCAAGTCCCGGGGTCGGCTCCAAAATTAGACTTTTTGCGGCAGTTGTCCTATTATTTAAAACAGGTTCCTTTTTTGACGGAGGCCCGATATGTGGTGGGCAGCTCTTTTCGCGTTCTTCGGCGTTGCGGTAAGCGCAATTTTTTATTTTGTTGAAAAAAAATTAGGATTTGTTCTCGCGCTTGGCGTGACCGGCATTTGCGGTATCGTTGCCGCTACTCTCACCCCCTACGCCGGCGCATATGAGGGGTGGAGCGTGCTTTTTTTCGCCATATCTTTATTTATTATGATGCCGGTTACCGCGTTCTTTCTGGATTGGCTCTCGGCCAAGAAAAAATAATTTTAACGCCTCGGCGAATGTCGGGGCTTTTTCTTGTAATTGGGCGAATTTTCTGTTAAAATAACCAAATGACGGAAGTTTCCGAGGAGATTAAACGGCTTGAACAAGAAATGCTGAAGCCGGATTTTTGGCAGGACAAGGAAAAGGCCCAGGTGGCGGTAAAAGAACTGAATCGTCTTAAAGACCAATCTAAAGCCGGCAACAAATACGACAAAGGCGATGCCGTGATTTCAATTTATTCCGGAGCCGGAGGGGATGATGCCGAAGACTGGGCTAGAATACTATTTGAAATGTACAAACGCCACGCTGAAAGAGCGGGTTGGAATGTTTCGGTCATTCATGAACATAGAAATGAAACCGGGGGATATAAAAATATTACTTTTAGGGTTGGCGGTAAGTCTGTTTACGGCAGTCTTAAAAAAGAGTCGGGCGTGCATCGGCTTGTCAGGATATCGCCATTTTCGGCCAAAAAACTCCGCCACACTTCTTTTGCCTTAGTTGAAGTGATGCCTAAATTCGTTGACCCGGGTGATGCGGAGATAAAACCGGAAGACATTGAAGTGCAATTTGCGAAGTCTTCCGGGCCGGGAGGCCAAAATGTAAATAAAAGAGAAACGGCAGTAAGAGTAATCCACAAACCAACCGGCATTCAGGCTCACTCCGAAGCCGGAAGGTCTCAGGCGCAAAACCGGGAAGAGGCCATGGAGCTTTTGCGGGCTCGGCTATATAATATGAAAGTCGCGCAGGACAAAAAAGAGATTGAAGAACTGCGTCCCGTTTCCGGCAAGGGAACTGCCGAATGGGGCCATCAGATACGTTCATATGTTTTTCATCCATATAAAATGGTAAAAGACCACCGCACCGAAGTTGAGACAAGTAATGTTGAGGCGGTGCTAAATGGAGAATTAGATCAATTTATTGAAGCCGAACTTAAAATATAAATGATTTATTTTGATAAAGTTTCAAAAATTTATTCGCCGACATCCACTGCTTTAGAGGATGTCAGTTTCAGCGTGGAACCCAAAGAATTTGTTTCAATCGTCGGACATTCGGGCGCGGGAAAAACCACGCTTTTAAAAATGCTTTTAGCTGAAGATAAACCGAGCTCGGGCAAAGTTTTTTTTGAATCAGTAAATGTCCATGAAGCGTCGCGTGACGAACTGCCGCGGATACGCCGCAGAATCGGCTCCATTTTTCAGGACTTCAGGCTTTTGCCCAATAAAACCGCTTATGAAAATGTGGCTTTTGCCATGGAGGCTGCTGACGCATCAGACGAAGACATTGAAAATGACGTTCCGCAGGCTTTAGAGCTGGTCGGTCTTATGGATAAGGCCCTGCATTTTCCGCACGAGCTTTCGGGCGGAGAAAAACAGCGCGTTGCCATAGCCCGCGCCATAGTCAACCGGCCGGACGTGGTTTTAGCTGATGAGCCCACTGGCAATCTGGACCCGCTCAACACCCGCGAAATAGTTGAGCTTTTAAAAAAAATAAATAAGCTCGGCACAACGGTCATGCTTGCCACTCACAATCACGATGTCGTCAACGGTCTTGAACGAAGAGTCATAACTCTTGATAAAGGAAAAGTCGTTCGTGACGATAAAAAAGGCCGTTACATCATTTAAAAAATAAAAATTAAAATATAAGATATAAGCATGAGGATGCATTTAAGAAGGGTCATTAAAGAGGGGGTGATAAATTTCTGGCGAAACGGCTGGGTTTCGCTCGCGGCTATTTTAGTCATGGTGCTCTCGCTTTTTATGATAGGCTCGCTCATGTTTTCAAACGTTCTTCTAACCTCGGCCCTCTCCAGAATAGAAGATCAGGTTGATATCGGCGTCTATTTCAAAAAAGAAGCGACTGAAGATGAAATTTTAAACGCCCAAGCGGCGCTACTGCAATTGGCGCAAGTTAAATCAGCTTCCTATATTTCGGAAGACGAGGCGCTTGAAAAATTCAGGACGCGTCACGCCACGAACGCGCTGATTACCCAGTCGCTTGAAGAGCTTGGCGAAAATCCTCTGCAGGCCAGCCTCAACATTAAAGCCAAAGACCCCAGCCAGTACGAAGTCATTGCCAGATTTTTAGATGCAAGCGCTTATTCAGCGCTGATTGATAAAATAAATTATTTCCAGAATCAGGTGGTTATTGAACGGCTTTCCGGATTTCTAGGAGCATCGCGCGCCGCCGGATTCGGAATAACGATTGTTTTTTCGCTGATTGCCATGCTTGTGGTTTTTAACACCATCCGCCTCGCGATTTACACTTCCCGGGACGAAATTTCGGTCAAGCGTCTTGTGGGCGCGACGCGACGGCACGTGCGAACGCCATTTTTGGTTGAAGGCGCCATGTACGGAATAATTTCGGCAATAATCACAATGATTATTTTTTATCCGCTGACTTTGTGGATTGGTCCGGCTGGCGCCAGATTTTTCGGCGGCCCCAATCTTTTTAATTATTATCTTTCAAACTTTTTTGAAATCTTCTTCATCTTGCTTGCAGTCGGCGTTGTCCTTGGCGTCATTTCAAGTTCAATTGCCACCCGAAGATATTTGAAGATTTAAATATCATTTTAAAAATAGCGCCCGCCAGTTGCGCTATTTTTTATTGTTTCGGAGTAGGATGCCGCGCCCTTTACAAATTTATTGATATAGTTTATAATCTAATAAGATTTTTAGGTTATCAAACCTTCTTTGAAAGGAAAAAATATGGTGGGATTGC